>Ga0247776_10000007_pt1 | contig 98933 bp, 75 predicted proteins | sample UWRJL199509C5_FD_179912 | JGI IMG/M metagenome (GOLD analysis project Ga0247776, IMG submission 179912) | Plant litter microbial communities from Arlington Agricultural Research Station in Wisconsin, United States - UWRJ-L199-509C-5 | ecosystem: Environmental > Terrestrial > Plant litter >...
CTCGAGCACCGGACCGCCGCCGATCCAGGTGCCGCGCACCCGGCCGATCGACACCGCCCGGCCGAGCCGGTCGGACAGCCAGCGCTCGACGTGCTGCGGGTGATGCTGCAGCCACGGCATCGCCAGTTGCGTCAAGCCGGCGAGCACGCCGAGCAGGATGACTGTCCCCGCCAGCAACGCCATCAGCGCAAACCGCAGGCGGCGCAGCCGCGTGCGCCAGCTCATTGCAACGGCATCCGCACGCACTGCCGGCTACAGCAGCACGACATCGTACTGTTCCTGCGAATAGTGCTCTTCGGGCTGGAAGCGGATCGTCTTGCTGATGAATTCCTCGAGCTCGGCGACGGCCGCCGACTCCTCCTCGAGAATGCGGTTGACCACTTTCGGCGCGGCCAGCACGAGCAGCTGCTGCGCTTCGAACTGGCGCACCGCACGCGTGATCTCGCGGAAGATCTCGTAGGTCACCGTCTCGGCGGTCTTCAGGCTGCCGCGACCGTTGCAGGCCGGGCACGGCTCGCACAGCTGGCGTTCGAGGCTCTCGGTGGTGCGCTTGCGCGTCATCTCCACCAGGCCGAGCGGCGACATGTCGTAGACGGTCGCCTTGGCGTGATCGCGCGTCATCGATTTCTGCAGCTGACGCAGCACCTGGCGCTGGTGCTCGGCGTCGACCATGTCGATGAAGTCGATGATGATGATGCCGCCGAGATTGCGCAGGCGCAGCTGGCGCGCCGCCGCCTGCGCGGCTTCGAGGTTCGTGCGGAACACGGTTTCCTCGAGGTTGCGCGAGCCGAGGAATGCGCCCGTGTTGACATCGATCGTGGTCATCGCTTCGGTCTGGTCGACGATCAGGTAGCCGCCGGATTTCAGCGGAACCTCCTTTTTGAGCGCCTTCTGGATTTCGTCCTCGACGCCGTACAGATCGAAGATCGGCCGCTCGCCCGGGTAATGTTCCACCCGCTCGGCCAACTCCGGCATGAACTGCAGTACGAAGCGCTGCGCGCGTTCGAGCGACTCGCGTGAATCGATGCGTACTTTCTCGATCGACGGGCGCATCAGGTCGCGCAGCGCGCGCAGCGGCAGGCTGAGGTCCTCGTAGATGCGTTCGCCGACCTTGCTTCGGCCGATGTTCTCCAGCACCGCGCTCCACAGCTTGCCGAGATAGTCGATGTCCTCGCTCAGCGCCTCGCGCGATTCGCCTTCCGCATTCGTGCGCACGATGTAGCCGAGGCGCGTCTCGCCGAGCACGTCGGCCAGCAGGTCTTTCAGGCGTTGCCGCTCGGTCTCGTCCTCGATGCGCACGGAAACGCCGAGCACCTTGCTGTAGGGCAGCAGCACCAGGTAGCGCGAGGGAATCGACAAATGCGTGGTCAGGCGCGCGCCCTTGGTGCCGATCGGATCCTTGACGACCTGCACGACGATGTCCTGGCCGTCGCGCACGAGTTCGGAAATCGACGGAATCGGTGCCGGCACCGCGTCGCCGTTCTCGCCGATCAGCGGCGAGTGCAGCCGCACGATGTCCGAGGCGTGCAGGAACGCAGCGCGATCCAATCCGATCTCGACGAAGGCCGCCTGCATGCCCGGCATGACCCGGCTGATCTTGCCCTTGTAGATGTTGCCGACGTAGCCGCGCCGGCTCGCGCGCTCGACGTGCACCTCCTGCAGCATGCCGTTCTCGACGAGCGCGACGCGGGTCTCCCGCGGCGTCACGTTGATGAGTATTTCTTCGGACATATAAGGCACTTGGCGCAAAATAATGAGATCACTTATAGCCGCCGCACGCCTGCATTGTCGACTGCCGGCTGGCGCGGCCGGAGGTAAACTCCCGCGGCTGTCCTTCAGGCTTTCGGAAAACGCTTGTCCCTGCCCGCGCGTTATCGCTACGAAGACTTCCTCATCGACCTCGGCACGCGCGAGATCCACCGCGCCGGCGCGCGCGTCGAGGTCGAGGCGAAAGTGTTCGACCTAATCGCCCTGTTGCTGGGCAACCGCGAACGTGCGCTGTCCAAGCGCGAACTGAATGCCGCGCTGTGGGACGACCGCCCGGTCACCGACGCGGCGCTGTCGCAGCAGTTGCGCAAGGCGCGCCGCGCGCTCGGTGACGATGGCGACGCCCAGCGCGTGATCCGCACCGTGCACGGCCGCGGCTTGCGCTGGGTGGCCGCGGTCGAGATCGACGACGCGCCGGCGCAGCCCGTGGCCGCGACGATGCCTGCTCCTGCAACGGCGCACGTGCCCAGCTCCGACGTGGCTGGCGCACGGGCGCTCGCCGGCCGGCGCGGGGTAGCTGCGCTCGCCATCGCAGTCGCCTTGATGCTCTGCGCGGTCGGCGCGTTGCTGCGCTATCCGATCCGTGCAGCCGGCGAAGACGGCTCAGCACAGCGCATTGCCGTGCTGCCGCTGGTCGACCACACCGGCGAAAACGATCTCGGCTGGACCTCGGCCGGCCTGATGGGACTGATGACCAGCCTGCTCGAGCAACAGGACAAGCTCGAGGTCGTCGCCGCGCCGAACGTGCAGGCGGTGCTGGGCACGCACACCCAGGCCGACGCTGCAATGCTGCAGGCCCTGCGCCGCTCGTTCGGCGCGACACATTTCATCGCCACCGAACTGCACCGGGTCGGACCTCTCTACGAGCTCGACCTGCGCCTGATCGCAGCCGGTGCCGCCGAACGCCACGACACTCTGCACGGCAGCAGCCCGGCACCGCTGGCGGCCGACGCAGTCGCGCGCGTGCGCCGCTGGCTGGATCTGCAGCCGGTCGCCGCAGCCGAAGCGGCCGCCAGCGGGATCGGCAGCCCGTTCCTGGCCGAGGCGTATGCGCGCGGACTCGATGCGCAGCTGCACGGCGACGCCGCCGGCGCGAGCCGCTACTTTTCGATCTGCCTCGATCACGATCCGGGCCTCGCCTGGCCGCGTCTCGGGCTTGCCACGGCGCAGGCGCAGAGCGGCCAGGCGAGCGAGAGCCTGGCCAACGCCAACCTGGCCGCAGCGGCGGCGCGCGAGCGCGGCGACGATGCGTTGCTGGTCCGTGCGCTGCGCCAGCTCGCCTCGCTCGCGTTCTTTCGCGGCGACCTCGACGAAGCGGCCGCGCGCATGGACGAGGCGTTTGCCCATGTGCCGGCCGATGCGCAGCCGCTCGCGCTGACCGACCTGCTCGTTGTCGACGCCTCCATCGAGGACGAACGCGGCCATTTCGAACGTGCACGCGCGCAGTTCGAACGCGCACTCGCGCTCGCCCGCTCCAGCGGCAACCGCCGTGGCGAGGCGTCGGTACTGCTCAACCTCGCCAGCCTCGACAACGGCGCCGGCGACGCCGAAGCCGCCGCGCAATCGCTGCGCGCGGGTCTCGACGCCGCGCGCGCCGCCGGCGACGCAGCCCTGGAAGGTGCTGCGCTCGGCAATCTCGGCGCGGCCGAAGCGAACCAAGGCCGTCTGCTCGCCGCGATTCCGCTGCTCAAGCAGGCGGTTGCGCAGGCGCGTGAGCGCGATGATTTGAATCTGCAGATCCTGGCGACCGCGCAGCTGGTCTGGACGCTGGCGCCGTTCGAACGGACCGAAGATGCCGGCCTGCTGGTCAACCAGATGCTCGCCCTGGCGCAACGGGAGCACAATCCGTATTGGGAAGCCGAGGCGCGCTGGGCGCTGGCCGGGCTGGCCAGCCGCCGTCGCGACAGCACCCAGGCGCTGGCCGCATTCGAGCAGGCGCGCAGCCTCTATACCGCCGCCGGAATGAACCGCAGTCTTGCGCCGGTATTGGCCGACACCGTCGAAGCGGCGGCTGCCGGCGGCGACAGCGTACGCGCGGGCGCGGCAGCCGACGCCTACCGTGCACTGGCGCAGAACGGCAGCGATGCGGCGGCCTGGCGCGCTCGGCTGCCCTTGATCGATGCGCAACTGCGCGCGGCCGGCGGCGACGGTTCCGGCGCCATCGACGATCTCGCGCAAGCACTCGATGCGCTGCACGGGGCTGCCGGACCCGCCGCACAGGCGATGCTGTTCCAGCTCGGCCGCTGGCAACTCGACGCCGGCCGCGGCGCCGATCTGCTCGCGCGACAGGAATGGAAACCCTGGCTGCAGCAGCAACCCGACGCGATCGCGCTTCATATCGCCGCGCTGCGTGCCGGTGGCCGTCGCGAAGAAGCCGATGCCGAACAGCGGCGCCTCGATCGATTGCTGCAATCGCCTGAACTCAGCCTCGATCCGAGCTGGCTGGTCGCGTACTGACTGCACTGCGCGCGGCATCCGCCGCATGGCGCCTTCGACCTGCGTGCACTGCCTGTTCGAGCAGTCAACGCACGCCGAATGCGCGCAGCAAGTTCGCCGTTTCATGCAGCGGCAAGCCCATCACGCCGGAATAACTGCCCTCGAGCCGCCGCACGAAGGCTGCCGCGCGCCCTTGGATCGCATAGGCACCGGCCTTGCCGACGGGTTCGCCGCTGGCGACGTAGTCGGCGATCTCCGCTGCGCTCAACGCGGCGAATTCGACGCGTGAATCGCTGCAGGCGCGCTCCTCGCGCGCCGCATCGACGCACCAGAGCGTCGACAGCACGTGGTGCGTGCGTCCTGACAGCCGGCGCAGCATCGCTTGCGCCGCCGCCGCGTCCGCCGGCTTGCCGAACACCGCATCATCGAGCACCACCTCGGTGTCGGCGCCGATCACGAGCGCGCCCGGCACACTCGCGACCTGCAGCAGACCCGCGCCCGCCTTCTCGCGTGCGACGCGGCTGACATAGTCCGCGGCAGGTTCGTCGGGCAGCTGCTGCTCCGGAACGTCGACTTCGAGCACGTCGAAGGCGACGCCGAGCTGATGCAGCAACTCGCGCCGGCGCGGCGATTGCGAAGCGAGGAAGATCCTGACACTCATGTCGACGATCGGCCAAAGCGGAAGGGGCCACGCAGCGTGTGCGGACGCAAGGGCAAACGCAATCCCACCGTCACCATTCACAGACTCGCCCGGTTTGAATGAATCTGAAACCGAAGCACAAACCGTAAGGGAATGTAGCAAAAAGCAAACACGTAGACCCGATCATCGTTTTGGTACGGATGCTGCTCTCTGCGTGGCACCCGGCGCTCGACGCGCCCGACCGCAACCGCCATCGCAAGGAGAACCATCCATGATCGTCATGCTTGGACTGCTGGCCGCCAGCGCACTGCAGCTCGCCCGCTTCGGCCCGTATCAGAACATCGTCGTCGATCACCATGGCGACGAGGCGACGGTCTCGGCGTATGGCGATGCGCATGTCGTGCATCTGCGCGGGTCGCAGCAGCAGGTGAGTGGATGCATCGCTGGCATCCCATCGGGAAAAGCGACGCACTGGCGTTTTCGCACACCGGCGCGCTGGTGGTACAACCGCTCGGTGAAGGCAGCTACCCGTTCCTATTTTCTGACGCGTTGCAGGTCAACATCGTCGACTTCGTCGTCGATGCGCGCGGCCTCGACCATGCACTGGCGGCGATGAATTCCGCGCGCTGACCCAGTCCAAACCGGCTTGGCCGAACGGACGCGCCAGCGCGACGCGCTCAGCCGGCACGGTGATACGGATGCCCGGCCAGCAGGCTGACCGCGCGATAGAGTTGTTCGGCGACGACCAGGCGCACCAGCATATGCGGCAAAGTCAGCGGCCCGAGCGACCAGCGCTGGTCGGCCCGCGTCAGCACCTCGGCCGCATGACCATCCGGTCCGCCGATCAGAATGGCGAGATCGCGCCCGCGCATGCGCCAACCCGCCAGTTCATCGGCCAGCTGTTCGCTCGACCAGGGCTTGCCGCGCCCGTCGAGCGCAACTACATGCGCATCCTTCGGCAAGGCCGCAAGCGCCGCGGCGCCTTCATCGGCGATCGCACGTGCCGGATCGCGACCTTTGCCGCGCATGCCGAGCGGCAGCTCGATCAGTTCCAGGGGCAACTCGCGCGACAGGCGCTTGCGATACTCGGCGAAGCCATCCGCGACCCACGCCGGCATGCGCTCGCCGATTGAAATCAGGCGGGCTTTCATCGGCTTTTACGATCGTCCCTGATCGCGATGATCAAAAAGCGGCCATCCATAGCGGCACTTTTAGTTTCGCTTCTACGATCGTCCCTGATCGCGAGGGCAAGAAGCGGCTATCCATGGCCGCACTTTCAGTCTGGCTTCTGCGATCGTCCATGATCGCGGGAATCAAGAAGCGGCCGTCCGTGGCCGCACTTTCAGTCTGGCTTCTGCGATCGTCCATGATCGCGAGAATCAAGAAGCGGCCATCCGTGGCCGCACTTTTCATATAAGCGAAACCACTAGACGGCGGCTGCGAGTTCACGGTCACCGACGGTCCACAATCGTTCGAGGCCGTAGAACTCGCGCGTGCGCGGCAGCATCACGTGCACGATGACATCGCCGAGATCGACCAGCACCCACTCGGCTTCGCGTTGACCTTCGACACCGATCGGCGGGATACCGGCCAACTTGGCTTTTCTGACGACTTCGTCGGCGAGCGATTTCACATGCCGCGACGAGGTGCCGCTGGCGACCACCATCAGGTCGGCGACCGAACTCTTGCCGCGCACATCGATCGCCGTCACGTCGCGCGCCTTCAGATCGTCGAGCGCATTCAGCACAATGCCGCGCAATTGATCAGCGGGGTCGACCGCCTTGGGTGTTGTCCGGGTTCGAGGCTTGCTGATCGCCTTCACGGCGGCCGGCTTGATGGCGCGCGGCTTGGCGGCGGTCTTCGTCACTGCCGCCTTCTTCGCGGCGGTGGACGTCTTGCGGGGGGCGGCCTTGGCGGCCTTCGAAGTTCCGACCTTGCGCGGCCGGTCGCGTTGTTCCGACGTAGCCAAGTGGAGGCGACCTCGTGTTCTGCAACGCACCAGGAGTGGTGCGCAGGCAGTATAGGCGCAATTGCGCGACGGCGTTGTGGCAGTGGGCCGCACGGCGCCAAAACCGGCGAAGCGTTAGACTACGCGGCCTTCCTGCCTCGCGGCTGCGCCGCCCCTTCCCGCATGTCCTCGACGGCACCTTCCGAAACCAGCACCAGTTTTGCCGACCTAGGTCTTGGCGACGCGCTCCTGCAAACGCTCGCCGAGGTCGGCTACGAAACCCCTTCGCCGATCCAGGCCGCGACGATTCCGCCGCTGCTTGAGGGCCGCGACATGCTCGGCCAGGCACAGACCGGCACCGGCAAGACCGCCGCGTTCGCGCTGCCGATCCTGGCGCGGCTGGATTTGTCACGCAGCAAACCGCAGGCGCTGGTGCTCGCACCGACGCGCGAGCTGGCGATCCAGGTGGCCGAAGCGTTCCAGCGCTACGCCGTCAAGCTGCCCGGCTTCCACGTGCTGCCGATCTACGGCGGCCAGAGCTACGGTCCGCAGCTCGGCGGCTTGAAGCGCGGCGTGCACGTCGTCGTCGGCACGCCGGGTCGCGTGATCGATCATCTGGAGCGCGGCTCGCTCGACCTGTCGCAGCTGACCACCCTGGTGCTCGACGAAGCCGACGAAATGCTGCGCATGGGCTTCATCGACGATGTCGAGGCGGTGCTGAAGAAAACCCCGCCGACGCGCCAGATCGCGCTGTTTTCCGCGACCATGCCGACGCCGATCCGGCGCATCGCGCAGACCTATCTGCGCGACCCGATCGAGATTTCGATCAAGAACAAGACCACCACCGCGGCGAACATCCGCCAGCGCTACTGGTACGTCAGCGGCATGCAGAAGCTCGACGCGCTGACACGCATCCTCGAAGCCGAGCCGTTCGAGGCGATGATCATCTTCGCACGCACCAAGCAGGGGACCGAGGAGCTCGCGCAGAAACTGCAGGCGCGTGGCTTCGGCGCGGCTGCGATCAACGGCGACGTGGTGCAGGCGCAGCGCGAACGCATGATCCAGCAATTGAGGGACGGCAAGCTCGATATCCTCGTCGCCACCGACGTCGCCGCGCGCGGGCTCGACGTCGAGCGCATCAGCCATGTGCTGAACTACGACATCCCGACTGACACCGAAGCCTACGTGCATCGCATCGGCCGCACCGGCCGTGCCGGCCGCAGCGGCGAGGCGATCCTGTTCGTCGCGCCGCGCGAAAAACGCATGCTGCAGTCGATCGAGCGCGCCACGCGCCAGCCGATCTCGGAAATGCAGCTGCCGAGCGTCGAAGCAGTCAATGATCAGCGCATCACCAAGTTCAAGCAGCGCATCACCGATGCTCTCGGCACCGGCGGCCTCGGCGAGTTCCAGCAATTGATCGAACAGTACGAACGCGAACACAACGTGCCGGCGGTGGAAATTGCCGCCGCGCTCGCGCGTCTGGCTCAGGGCGAGGAGCCGCTGCTGCTGAAACAGCAGGCGCGCGCCGACAGCTCGCACGAACGGGCTCCGCGCGCGTTCGAGCACGGGCCACGCGAGCCACGCTCGTTCGAACGTCCGGCGCGCGACGCGCGTGGCCCGAGCCGCGATCGCGGCGCTGCGCACGACACGGCACCGCGCCGCGAGCGCGGCGCAGCGCATGATCCGGCGCCCGAACGCAGGTCCGCGCCAAATGCGCCCGCCTCCCCCGGCGCCACGGCTGCACCGAAGGCGTTCCCCGGTACCGGCCTGCGCAAGCACAACGACGCCGCCGCGGCTCCCGCAGGCGTGGGCATTGCACGCGCGGAGTCGGCAGCCGAACCATCGCGCGCCGCACGTACGGAAACGCGTCCGCCGCGCTCGCATCACGTCGAGGAAACCGAGAAGCGCCGCCCGCGCCGCGACGACGGCCCGCACAAACCCGAAGCCGGCTTCGAGACATTCCGCATCGAAGTCGGCAGCGCCCACGGCGTGCAACCGGGCAATATCGTTGGCGCGATCGCCAACGAAGCCGGCCTCGACAGCAAGCACATCGGCCGCGTCGACATCCGCGACGATCACAGCCTGGTCGACCTGCCCGACGGCATGCCGCCGGAGATCTTCAAGCACCTCAAAAAGGTCTGGGTTTCCGGACAGCAGCTGCGCATCACGCGCGGCGGCGAGACGCCGGATTTCGGCAAGCCGCGCAAATTCAGTTCGCCCAAGCCGCCATCGTTCAAAAGCGGCGGCGGTGGTTTCGAGAAGCCGAAGCGGCGGCCGAAGTAGGCGGCTCGGTACGCTCGCATCGTCGCTCGCCGATATCGATTCGAACATCGGCGATGGCGGGATGCGAGTTCCCCGCTGCCGCGCCGAGTGGTGCACGAATCGTGTCGTCGGTCGCCCGAAAGCGGGCATCCGAAGTCACTCTTGTGGAGCGAAAAGCAAATGGATCCCGCTTTTGCGGGAATGACGACACGACAGGTGTTGGCGGTTCTACGCCGCCGCCGTAGCGGCGCTGCAGCGAGCACCGGTAGGGGGCCGTCTGCTCGGTGGAATCGCCGCGGTGTCGGTGCGGGGATCGATGGTGATGACCTACCGCACGGCGCGACAACCACGAAGACACTGCACCTGGCGACCGACGCCGATCAGCCGCGATACGGCCCCAGCAGCTGCGCGTCGGCGAAGAGCGCATCGGGGACCAGCCAGCGCGGATCGCGTCCGGCGGCGAGCAGTTCGCGAATCTGGCTCGCGGAAATATCCAGCGGCGTGACCGGAATCGTCAGTACGCGGCCGGCTGGCGCTTCGCGGATGAAGCGCGGTTCGCTGCAGCGGCGCGAGGCGATCTTCGTGCGCAGTTCCGTCGGCAGCGCGCCAGTGGCACCGGGGCGTGTCAACACGCCGATGTGAGCGAGATCGAACAACTCTTTCCAGCGATGCCATTGCGGCAGACCGACGAACGCATCGGCGCCGACCAGCAGCACGAGCGGGCGTTCCTCGCCGATCTCCTCGCGCACGTCGAGCAAGGTGTCGACCGTGTAGGAAGGCCCCGCACGGCGCAGCTCGCGCGTATCCAAGGTCAGGCGCTGCTGGCCGGCCAGGGCGGCGCGCACCAGGGCTGAGCGCTGCTCCGCGCTCGCGCAAGGCTGCTCGCGGTGCGGCGGCACGTTCGCCGGCAGCAGGCGCACATCGGCATCGAGATACTCGGCCGCTTCCCAGGCCACGCGCAGGTGCGCGTTGTGGATCGGATCGAAAGTGCCGCCGAACAGCGCGAGTGGACGCGGGTCGCCGCTCACGCGAGCAATCCTGCTGCGCGCCGCGGCGCCGCGATCGCCGCAATCAAGCGCTCGAGCTCGCGCCAGGCATCGCCATCGCCGCGGCCCTTGGCGATGCGGTCGATGCGCCCGGCCTGGGACAGACAGCGCTCCCAGTGCGCGCGATCGCCGGTTTTCAACGCACGCCGAAACAACGATTCGCGCGACGCCGGCCAGATGCGCTCGCTGCGCAGGGCTGCATCGACGCCGCCACTGGCCGACGCCAGGCGCAGCAGCAGACGCAACTGCATCAGCAGCCAGCCGAGCAAGGGAATCAGTTCCTCGCCCTCCGCGCGCAGACCGCCGACGATATGCAATGCGCGGCCGGCGTCGCCGCCGAGCGCGGCATCGGTCAGGCGGAATACGTCGTAGCGCGCGTCGTCGGCAACGCTGGCTTCGAGCGTTTCGACGTCGATCGTGCGGCCCGCATGCAGCAAGGCCAATTTGTCGATCTCCTGCGCGGCAGCGAGCAGGTTGCCTTCGACCCGGTCGGCCAGCATCGCGATCGCATCGGGCGACGCCTTGATGCCGCGACTGGCCATGCGCGCGACGATCCAGTTCGGCAATTCGTCGGGCTTGAGCGGCCACGCGACCACGGCGGTACCGGCGCGTTCGATCGCCTTCGACCAGGCCCCTTCGTGCTTGCCGCTCCAGTCGTTCGCGGTCACCAGCAGCACGGTGTCCGGCGGCGGCGCATCGCAGTATTCGACGATCGCCGCGCCGCCGTCCTTGCCGGGCTTGCCGGTCGGCAGGCGCAGGTCGATCAGCTTGCGGCTGGCGAACAGCGACATCGAGCGGCTGGCATCGCCGAGGCGGTTCCAATCGAAGCCCGCTTCGACGTCGAGCACGTCGCGCTCGCTGTAGCCGAGTTCCTTGGCGCGCGCGCGCAGCGCATCGGCCGCCTCCAGCACGAGCAGGTGCTCGGCACCGGCGATCAGATAGACCGGCTTCAGCTCAGCGGCCGCGAGCTGCTTGCGAAACAACGGAAGCGGGGTCGACATCGCGCCATTGTACGGTCTTCCGGCGGCGCTTCAGTGCATCGTTCGATCGCGTGCCGGTACGTCGACTTCGCCGGGTCGGCGTCTGCCGCCGACGGCGTCGCGCCAGTCCGGGGCGGCATCCTCGATCAACGCATCGCCGCGCCTCACACCGACCATCGCTGCGGCGGCGCCCGCAGGGACAGTCAGGGCGCCGTCGCTGGCTTCGCGTGCGCGAGCGCCTCGAGCCGGCGCATGATCGTCTGCACCATGTCGCGCTGCAGTTCCTTGGTCAACAGATCGGTTTCGGCGGACACGCCGAGCGCCTGGCTCGCATCGAAGGTGAATTCGCGCGACAGCTCGATCGTCTGCTTCGGCAGCAGCGCGGTGCCCGCCGAGTTCTCGACATCGAACTCGACGTGATAGCGCAGCGCGTACTCGCTCGCGCGCGCGGTGCCGCTGACCGACAGCACGTCGGTGGTGAACGCGTTCGTGCCGATCTTCATCACGGCCGCATCGGTTTCGGGCTTGCTGACCACCTGCGTGCCGGAGCGCGCCAGCGCCTTGGTCAGGTCCTTGGTCAGCAGCGACGACGGATCGGCACCTTCGATGTAGACGCGCTGCATGCTCGGCGGCAGCTCGGCCTCCTTGCGCAGGTGAAATCCGCACGCACTCACGCTGAGGGCGAGGACGGCAACGGCGGCGAACGGAAGGCGGCGCAAGCTCATGTACGGGTTCCAGGAAGGATCGGATCGCTTTCGATCAGCAGATCATACGGCGCCTGCCAGCCCGGCAGCGAGCTTATCCGTGCGAGCCAGGCCTGCACGGCCGGCCATGCCGACAGATCCACACCGGCTTGATCGGTCCAGAACAGATAGCCGCAGCAGGAGACGTCGGCGATGGTCGGCTTGCTGCCGAGCAGGAACTCGTGCCCGCGCAGCGCCCGGTCGAGACGATCGAAATCGGTCTGCATGCGAGACATCCAATACGATTCGAGCACGTCGCCGGCCGGCGTAAAGCAGCGCGAGTAGCGCAGATGCGGAAAGCTCATCGCCAGGCGGTTCGCCTCCCACGACAGCCATTCGCGCACGCGCACCTGCGCCTGCGGCGTCCCGCCGTCCAGCTGGCCATGGCGGCGTGCCAGATGATCGAGGATCGCATTCGACTGGCAGACACTGAAGCCGTCCTCGTCGACCAGGGCCGGCACTTCGCCGAACAGCGAGGCGCGGAGGAAGTCCTCGCTGCGCTGGTCGCGCGGCTGGTTCAGGTCGACCGCGCGTTGCTGGAACGGAACGCCCATCAGTGCAAGCGCCAGCGCCACCTTGTAGCTGTGGCCGGACTCGCGATTGCAGTAGAGGACGGAGATGGTCACGGTCGTCCGTCTCCCGTAAGCCTTGGTTCTGTCGCTTTCATTCGGCGCAGTCTCTGCTCAGTCATCGTTGTCCGCTGCGCGAACGACATGCGTTCACAACCGTCATTCCCGCTTTCGCGGGACGATCGTAGGGGGCGACGGCTTGCTGTGGCGTCACACCACGATATTCACGATCTTGCCCGGCACCACGATCATCTTCTTCGGCACCGCGCCCGCCAGAAAATCGGCGACTTTCGGCTCGGCCAGCGCCGCGCGTTCGATCTCGTCCTTGCCAGCCGACACGGCCATCTCGATCGTGCCGCGCAGCTTGCCGTTGACCTGCACCGCCAGCGTGACCGCGTCCTTGACCAGCGCCTGTGCGTCGGCCTTCGGCCACGGCTGATCCTCGATCAAGGTCTCGCCGTGACCGAGCACCTGCCAGAGCGCATGCGCGATATGCGGCGTGACCGGATTCAGCAGCAGCACCATCGTTTCCAGCGCCTCGTGACGCACCGCGCGGCCCTGTTCGCTCGCATCGTCGAACTTGCCGAGCGCATTCAACAGTTCCATCAGCGCGGCGATCGCGGTGTTGAACGCGTAGCGGCGACCGATGTCGTCGGAGACTTTCTCGATCGTCTCGTGCACCTGGCGGCGCAGTGTCTTCTGCGCGGCATCGAGCTTGCCCGCGTCGACGACCGCATGGTCGGGATTGGACGCATGCGTGGTCACCTCGCGCCAGAAGCGGCGCAGGAAGCGCGCCATGCCTTCGACGCCCGCCTCGTTCCATTCCAGCGATTGATCCGGCGGCGCTGCGAACATCGAGAACAGACGCACGGTGTCGGCGCCGAACTTGCCGACCATCGACTGCGGGTCGACGCCGTTGTTCTTCGACTTCGCCATCTTCTCCGTGCCGCCAATTTCGACCGCCTGGCCGTCGCTTTTCAGGACCGCGCCGACGATGCGCGCTTTCTCGTCGCGCCGGATTTCCACATCGGCGGGATTGAACCATTCGCGGCTGCCCTGCTCTGTTCCGGAGCGGACCGATTCGCGATAAAACGTCTCCGCGACGACCATGCCCTGGCACAGCAGATTGGTCGCCGGCTCGTCGCTCTGCACCAGGCCTTCGTCGCGCAGCAGCTTGTGGTAGAAGCGGAAGTACAGCAGGTGCAGGATTGCGTGCTCGATGCCGCCGATGTACTGGTCCACCGGCAGCCAGTAGTTCGCGCGACCGTCGACCATCGTCGCGGCGCCGGGGCTGGTGTAGCGCGCGTAATACCAGCTCGATTCCATGAAGGTATCGAACGTGTCGGTCTCGCGCTCGGCAGCTCCGCCACAGTCCGGACAGGTCGTCTTGCGCCACTCCGGATCGGCCTTGATCGGCGATTTCACGCCGGTGAATTCGACGTTTTCCGGCAGCACCACGGGCAACTGATCTTCCGGCACCGGCACGGCGCCGCATTTTGCGCAGTAGACGATCGGAATCGGGCAACCCCAATAACGCTGGCGCGAAACGCCCCAGTCGCGCAGGCGCCAGTTGACGCGGCGTGCACCCCTGCCGTTCTGCTCGAAACGCTCCGCCAGCGCATCGAACGCGGCGCGGTAGTCGAGACCGTCGTACTCGCCGGAATTCACCAGCGTGCCGTACTCTGTGTAGGCGCCTTCTTCGATGATGCGGCGCTCGAAGTCCTCGTACACGCTGACTGCGCCGGGCGCTTCGTAGACGTCGATCGCACGGCTCTCGCCGAGCGCAGCCGACATCGCATCGGGATTGCGCGCCGCATCGCGGCCGAGTTCGCGGATCGCATCGCGCACCGCGTCGCTGACGATGACCATCTTGATGTAGAGGTCGTACTTGGTCGCGAATTCCCAATCGCGCTGATCGTGGCCCGGCACCGCCATCACCGCGCCGGTGCCGTAACCCATCAGCACGAAGTTGGCGATCCAGATCGGCACACGCTCGCCGGTGATCGGATGGATCGCGCTGAGGCCGGTGTCGATGCCTTTCTTTTCCTGCGTCTCGATGTCCGCTTCGGCCGTACCGCCGTGGCGGCATTCCTCGATGAAGGCGGCGACCAGCGGCCTCGAATCGGCCGCCTTCAGCGCCAGCGGATGCTCCGCCGCGACCGCCAGATACGTCACGCCCATCAGCGTGTCCGGGCGCGTGGTGAACACGCTCAGCGCGTCCGCTGCGCCGTCGACCGCGAACTGGATTTCCAAGCCTTCCGAGCGGCCGATCCAGTTGCGCTGCATCGTCTTGACCGCGTCGGGCCAGCCCGGCATCGCGTCGAGTCCGCGCAGCAGTTCCTCGGCGTAGTCGGTGATCTTGAGAAACCACTGCGGGATCTCGCGCTTCTCGACCACGGCACCGGTGCGCCAGCCGCGCCCGTCGATGACCTGCTCGTTGGCGAGCACGGTCTGGTCGACCGGATCCCAGTTCACCACCGACTGCTTGCGGTACGCTAGGCCCTTTTTGAACAGGCGCACGAACATGCGCTGTTCGTGCACGTAGTAATCCGGCTTGCAGGTGGCGAACTCGCGCGACCAGTCGATGGCGTAGCCGAGGGTCGCCAGCTGCGCCCGCATGTGCTCGATGTTGGCGTAGGTCCACTTCGCCGGCGCGGTTTTGTTCTTGATCGCCGCATTCTCGGCCGGCAGGCCGAACGCGTCCCAGGCCATCGGCTGCAGCACGTTGCGACCCTGCATGCGCTGGTAGCGGCTGATCACATCGCCGATCGTGTAATTGCGCACATGCCCCATGTGCAGCGCGCCGCTCGGATACGGCAGCATCGACAGGCAGAAGAATTTCGGCTTGCTCGAATGCTCGTCGACGACGAAGGCACGCGTGGAGTTCCAGAAGGTTTGCGCGGCGGCTTCGACGGCCTGCGGATCGTAGGTCTCTTGCATGGGCATGGCGGCGCGGCGCAGGTGTGCGCCGGGCGAAGGTTCCAGTGAGGGGGTCAGGAGCCTAACCCAGCGCCGGGCAGGAGGAAAGGCGCCGACGCGGCGCCGTTCGCCAAAGACTTCGCCAAGCTGTTCGGCCTCGGCAACGACGAAAGGCACATTCGCAATGGCGCTCGGGAGCGGCGTCGCGTCTTTGCGGAGATCCAGGCCTCAACCGCAAGATCGATGACGAAAGCGCACAGTGACGTGCTGCGGCGACACCATCTTCCGCGATGGTTCCGACGCACCGGCATCTGACGAAAGCCACTCAGCGACTTGCCGGCCAAAGCGTGCGCGAAGGCCGCACACCGGCGCCTCAGCGTTTCTCCGCGACGCGCTGCATCGCGGCGTTCTTTTCGGCAGCGCCGGTCAGGCGCGCCAGCAGCTCGGCGGCATACGGCGACGGCGACGCACGCAAAGCGGGCTCCACCGCGGCGCGGATCGCGTCGACCTCGCGGCTGCGAGCTTGCAGCGCCAACGCGTTCGCGAGGGCCACCTGCACCTCGAGCACGCGCGGATCTGCCGCCGGATAGGGCGGACTGCGAACCGCGAGTGCTTCACGCAGCCGGCCCTCCGCATCGGCGACGCGGCCTTGCGCAAGGTCGACGCGCGCCAGCGCGAGCAGCGGCGTGCCGAGCTGATAGTTGGTCGCCGGCAGATCCTGGCGCGCCGCAGCGAGGGCGGCTTCGGCGGTCGCGCGGGCGTCTTCGGGGTGTCCGGCGTCGAGCTGGGTTTCGCCGAGCGCGGCGAGCACGTTGGAGCGCGTGGCGCCGGCCTGGTGGCGTGTCGCCTCGATCGCGGCGCGACTGAGCCCGAGCTGCTCGAGCGCTTCCGCATGGCGCTGCTGCCGGCGCAGCAGATTGCCGAGGTCGAGCCGTAGCAGCGCGATGCGCATCGCTCCCGACGGGTCCAGTTGCAGCTGTCCGGCCAGCGCCTTGCGCAATAGATCCTCGGCGCCCGGGTACTCGCCAGCGAGCATTCGCGTCGTGCCGAGGAAACGCTGCAGCGAGACGCGCTGCTGTTCGAGCTTGACGCTGTTCGATGTATCGACGATCTCGAGGCCGGCGCGCAGCTCGGCGATGGCCTGGTCGAACAGTCCGAGCTCGCGATAGTCCTTGCCGACATTCAGATGGGACGAAATGAGGTCCTGCGCATGCAGTTGGCCGGCGGCCTTGCCGCGCTCGCGCAGGCGCAGGCGTTCGGCCACGCCTTCGGCGAAGCGGCCTTCGGCTTCGATGATGCCGAGCAGATTGACCTGCACGACCAGGGTATCGCGGTGGTCCGGGCCGACGCTGCGCATGCGGATCTGCAGCGATTGGCGCAACGCATCCTCGGCGCCCGCCAGATCGCCCTTGTCGCTGAGCGCATTGCTGAGTTCGTTGAGTGCGTGCGCGACGTGGTTGCTGTCGTCGCCATAGCTTGAACGCCAGATGTCGATGCCGTTGTGAAAGGCCTTTTCCGCTTCCGCGAAGCGCGCGTTGGCGGCGAGCACGTTGCCGAGCAGGATCCACTCTTCGCCGACGATTTCGTTGTGCGGACCGAGCGCTGCCGAATCCTGGCGCAGCGCATCGTTGAGCAGGCTTTCCGCCGCTGCCATTTCGCCGTTGCCGATCAGGCAGTGCGCCATCAGGTCGTGCGCCCTGGCCTGCGTTTCCGCGCTGCCCGGATCATCCGGCTTGAGCAAGGCGAGGCCCTCGCGTGCGTGCGCCAGCGCGTCGTCGCAGGTGCCCGCTTCGTCTTCTCCGACCGCGATACCGACCAGCACGCGCGCCTTCACGTCGTCCGGAACGCGCGCATCGCCGGCATCGGCCAAGGCGCGTTTCAGCAGCGCATCGGCACGTTCGAAATCGCCGATCTGCTGGTACAGCACCGCGAGCAGCGCCGCCGCGTCGGCCTGCAACGCCGGCTGCCCGGCCGACCTGACCAATTGCTGCTCGCCTTTCTCGAGCAACTGGTGCGGGCTCAACGGCTTGCCCTGATTCGCATCCGGCGTGGCCTGCTCGAACACGCCGACGAGGAATCGCCGCACGCCTTCGGCGCGCTCGGTCTGCTGGCGCGCCAATGCCGCCGCCGCGCGCGCCTGGCGCGCCTGCTCGCGCGCGTGCTCGGCTTGCACCAGCGCGGTGACCAGGGCGGCGATCAGGGCGGCCAGGAAGATCGCAGCGAGCGCCACGCCGGAACGATGGCGTGCAACGAACTTGCCCAGGCGATACCGCGCGGTGTCGGCGCGCGCGGAAATCGGCCGCCCTTCGAGGAAGCGGCGGATATCGTCGGCGAGCGCGTCGACCGTCGCGTAGCGGCGCGATGCCTCGGCGCGCAGCGCGGTCGACGTGATCAGATCGAGATCGCCGCGCAGGATGCGTTCGGGCACCGGCTCGACGGCTGCCACCTTGCGCGCGGCTCCCGCCTGCGTCGCGGGCGCGCTGCGCACGGCAATGCTCGGATAGGCGCCGGAGGAATTTTCCATGGCGCGCAGGCGCGCTTCGCCCGACGCTCCCTCGACGGTGCGATAGGCGCATACGCCGGTCAGCAGTTCGTGCAGCACCGCGCCGAGCGCGTAGATGTCGGTTGCGGTCGTCACCGCCTCGCCGCGCAATTGCTCCGGCGCCGCGTAGGCCGGGGTCAGCGGATGCAGTTGCGTCTGCGTTTCCACCGCGGCGGCGCCGCCGACCAGGGTGGCGATGCCGAAATCGAGCAGCTTGACGCTGCCGTCGCGCGCCACCAGTACGTTCGACGGCTTGATGTCGCGGTGCACGACCAGTTGCCGATGGGCGAACTGCAGGGCCGCGCAGATCTGCAGGAACAGGCGCAGGCGCTCGCCGACATCGCAGCGCTGCGCGGCGACGTGCGCGAGCAGCGGCGCGCCGTCGACGAATTCCATTGCGAAGTACGGATTGCCGTTCGCATCGATGCCGCCGTCGAGCAGCCGTGCGATGTGCGGATGTTCCAGCCGAGCCAGAATCTGCCGTTCGCGCAGGAAGCGCCGGCGCAGATCGCGCGCATCGCCGTCGGTGCGGATCAGCTTCAACGCCGCGTGCTGCTCGAACTGCTCGTCGGCGCGCTCGGCGTAGTAAACCACGCCCATGCCGCCGCGACCGAGCTCGCGCAGCACGCGCCAGGGTCCGACGCGACGGCCGGCCGCGGCACTGGCACCGCCCTCGGGATCGTCCACCCAATCGGCCGCAAGCCGTGCCGGCGCTTGCAGGGCGTCGAACAGGTAGTCGCCGGAGAGCGCGTCCCGCCGCAGCAGCGCGGCGACCTCGGCATGCAGCTCGGTGTCCTCTCCGCACAGCCGTGCCAGCCCGTCCTCGCGGGCGTGCTGCGGCAGATCGACCAGTTCGTCGAAAATCGCCGCGACCTGCTGCCAGCGTCGAGCGTCCATCCGGGTCAATCCGTCGGGTTGCCGGCAGCGATGCGCTCGAGCAGGAACGCGCGCGCGCGCCGCCAGTCGCGAAACGCGGTGCGTGTCGCGACGCCACGCAGGGCCGCCACTTCATCCATTGCGAGGCCGGCGAAGATGTGGCATTCGACCAGCGCGCCGAGTTCGGGATCGACGCGCTCGAGTGCATCGAGCGCGCGATCGAGCGCGATCACGTCGGACAGCGCACGGCCGCCGTCGGCGAGGTCGTCGGAGAGCTCGGTCCAGGTGAAGTCGCCGCCGCGCTTGCGCGCATGCCGGCGCCGCGCGTAATCGACCAGGATCTGGCGCATGGCGCGCGCGGCGAGCGAGAAGAATTGTCCCGCGCTGGCGTCGCCGCCGACGTGCTCGCGCAGTTTCAGCCAGGTTTCGTGGACCAGCGCGGTGGTATTCAGCGTGAGGTCGCGGCCCTGCGCGCGGCGCTCGCGATGGGCGAGCCGGTGCAACTCGTCATAGACGCGCGCAAACAGAGCTGCCCCTCCGGAATCGGAAACGATTCCACCCGCAACGTCGTCGCTCGGCGTCACGCGCCCTGCTCCCCGCTTCGATCCCGTGGGTGCACTGTAAGCGCTCGCGTAACAATGTTCCACAGTTGCGCAAGGCCCTTGCGTCATGCACGCAAACGCGGCGTACGCCGCTTATGATGCGGCCTCCCTTCGTGCGGAGAACACCGATGAGGCAGCGCCTGCCGATTTGCCGGATCAGCCTGGCCGTGCTGGCCGCCCTCGCCGGTCGGGCCGCGGTGGCCGCGGAAATCAGCCCTGCGCCAGCTGCCGTGATCGCCGTGCACTGCGGCCATCTGCTCGACACCGCAGCCGGCAGGCTGCTCGGCGAGACGACCATCGTCGCCGACGGTAAACGCATCCGCGAGATCAAATCCGGCCGTGCCGACATCGCGGGCGCGCAGCCGATCGAACTGGGCGGCGCGACCTGTCTGCCCGGCTTGATCGACAGCCATACCCATCTGACCGGCGAAACCAGCCCGACCGGCTACACCGATCAATTCCGCTGGAACGTCGCCGACTATGCGATCCGCTCGACCGTGTACGCGCGACGCACGCTCGACGCCGGCTTCACCACGGTGCGCAATCTCGGCGACGGCGCGAATGCGTCGATCGCGCTGCGCAACGCGATCAACAAGGGCATCGTGCCGGGTCCGCGCATCTTCACCGCCGGCGGCGCGATCGGTTCGACCGGCGGCCATGCCGACGATACCGACGGCTATCGCGCCGACCTCGCCGGCGATCCGCATGCGAAGGACGGCATCATCAACGGCACCGACGATGCCTGGAAGGCGGTCCGTCAGCACTACAAGGATGGCGCCGACCTGATCAAGATCATGCCGTCCGGCGGCGTGCTCGACGAAAGCAGCAGCGTCGACAATGCGCAGCTGACCATCGACGAAATCAAGGCGGTCGTCGCCGCCGCGCATGACTACGGCTTCACCGTCGCCGCGCATGCGCACGGCGCCGAGGCGATCCGCCGTGCGGTGATCGGCGGCGTCGATTCGATCGAGCACGGCACCTTCATGGACGATGCCGACATCAAGCTGATGAAGGAGCACGGCACCTGGTACGTGCCGACGATCATCGCGGGCAAGTACGTCGAGGAGAAAGCGAAGATTCCGGGCTACTACCCCGCGCAGATCGCCACCAAGGCCGCCCAGGTCGGTCCGTTGATCCAGGCGACCGCCGGGCGCGCCTACAAGGCCGGCGTGAAGATCGCGTTCGGCACCGATGCGGCGGTCTATCCGCACGGCGACAACGCGAAGGAATTCCAGTACATGGTCGAGGCCGGCATGCCGCCGCTGTTCGTGCTGCAGGCGGCGACGACGCATGCCGCGGAGCTGTTGAAGAAGTCGAAGGACCTCGGCACGGTCGAAGCCGGCAAGTACGCCGACGTGATCGCCGTCGAAGGCAATCCGCTCGACGACATCACGCTGATGCAGCACGTCGCGTTCGTGATGAAGGAAGGCCAGATCTACAAGCAAGCGGGCAAGCCGCAGACACCCCTGGCCGAGCTGGATGGCGCGGTGCCGATCGCGCAAGGTCAGGAATTGCTCGGCTATTGATCGCGGAAGACGTCCGCTCCGGGCGAGCGCGCGATAAGGCAAGCCTCTTCCCTTCAGCCCGTTCGATACACGCGGTGGCGCCGCGGCAGGGTCACTCCAGGCGTCGCCGCCGCCCGCGACGTTGCGCCATCCGGCCCGGCGCGGCGGGCGCCGCGCGGAACGCGGATGCGGTTCCCGAATCGACCGCCCTGCGAACAATCACCTTGCCTTGGCGGCACACTGGCACAATCTGCGGCTGATCGCTTTCCGGAGTCCGCCCCATGTCCGCAACCGCCCCCTCCCCTTACGTGTTCGACGCCACCGAGGCCAATTTCGAGGCCGAGGTCATCCAGGCGTCGTTCGAGCACGCCGTGCTGGTCGACCTGTGGGCGACTTGGTGCGGGCCTTGCAAGACGCTCGGCCCGTTGCTGGAAAAAGTCGTGGCCGACTACCACGGCGCGGTGCGCCTGGCGAAAATCGACTGCGACAAGGAACAGGCGCTGGCCGCCTCGTTCGGCGTGCGCAGCATTCCGACCGTCGTGCTGCTGCGCGATGGCCAGCTCCTCGACGGGTTCACGGGCGCCTTGCCGGAAAGCGCGATCCGCGAGTTCCTGTCGCGCCATGTGCAGCCGAATGCGGCCGCGGAAGAGGAACTCGCCGTCGATGAGCCGGCACCGCTGGAGACGCCGGAACAAACCATTGCGCGCATTCAGCAGGAACTCGCCGCCGAACCGGACAAGGCCGAGCTGAAGCTCGATCTCGCGGTGGCCCAGATGCAGGTCGGCAATGCCGCGGCCGCCGAAGTCGAACTCGACAGCCTGCCGGCCAACCTCGCCAGCGACGAACGCGCCAAGCGCCTGCGCGGCCAGCTCGATTTCGCCCATGCGTTGAAGAATGCGCCCGCCGCAGCGGATCTGATCGCGCGTATCGGGCGCGATCCCGACGACCACGCGGCGCGCGACCTGCTCGGCGTACGCCTGCTGATCCAGGGCGACACGATCGGCGGCCTCGAACAGTTCCTCGCGATCCTCCAGGCCGACCGCAGTTGGAACGACGGCCAGGCAAAAAAGCGCCTGATCGCCGCCTTCAACGTGATCGACGATGCCGAACTGGTCGGTACCTACCGCCGCAAGATGTCCTCATTGTTGTTCTGAGCGCCGATGCGCGCGCCGTCCGCCCGCGCGTTGCGGCGCGCGCTGAACCTCTACCCGCCGCTGCTCTTCGCCGGCATCCGCGTGCTCGACATCGCCGACGACTGGCGCTACGCCCGCGTCGTCTTGCGTCGGCGCTGGTACAACCGCAACTACGTCGGCACGCACTTCGGCGGCAGCCTATTCGCGATGACCGATCCGTTCTGGATGATCCTGACCCTGCGTTGCCTCGGCCGCGACTACATCGTCTGGGACAAGGCCGGCGAGATCGAATTCGTCGCGCCGGGCCGTGCGGACGTCTATGCCGAATTCCGTATCGACGACGCCATGCTCGACGATCTGCGCGCGGCAACCGCGGGTGGCGACAAGGCCCTGCGCTGGCGCACGACCGAGGTGCGCACGGCCTCCGGCGAGGTCATTGCGCGCGTCCGCAAGCAGCTTTATGTGCGCCGCAAGCGCGGCCCCGCCGCCGATCCGACGCCCTGACCGCGCCGTCCGCCTGCCTCGCCCGGCCATCCACGAGCAAAGTGTGACGCAGCTGGCAATCGCCGGCGGAACCCTGCACGGGTAGCGCCGCCGCATGGTCGGCAGTCGCCGTCCGCCCGAACGAATAGCCTTGCCGTCGACGTGAAGCGAGGCGGAGTTTTCTTGCGCAATGCAGCCCGGCGGCTTGCCGATCGTCACGGCGGTGTCACGGTTCGGCGTCCTTTCTCGTATGTGGAAAGGGTGCCAGAGGCGCGAGTTTCATCGCTTTTTCAGAAAAACGTTGCACGTTCCTACAGCGTCGTCCACCGCGAACCGCGGGGGCGCGCGAATGCCCGAGCGGCGGGCAGAACACGGTCGTTCAAACCATGGGAGATCACAATGAATCGTAATGACGGTACGCCGGCGCTCGCGCCGCGCGTCAAGCTGTTGCCGGCCTGCTTAGCGCTCGCGCTGGCGGTCGGATCGAATCTGGCTTCATCCGGGGTTGCGCATGCCACAGCCAATACGGCGCATTCGGCCATCCCGGTGCCGGCGTCGTCCGGCCTGATCGAACGCGCGCCGTGGACGGCCGCGGACCGGCAGTCGCTGGTCGCATTCATGCAGGACAAGCAACGCGCAATACCGACTGTGCCGGCCAGCTCGATCGTGGTGAACAACTGCAATGACTCCGGTCCGGGCAGCTATCGCCAGGCAGTCGCCGATGCGCTCAGCGGCGACACCATCGATCTGACCAATACCGGCTGCAGCGTCATCACGCTGACGACCGGAGACGTCATCACCGCCGTCGACGACCTGACCCTGCAGGGGCCGGGTGCGCTCGCGCTGACCATCAGCGGCGGTTATGCATACAGGCCGCTCGAGCACATCGGTTCGGGCACCGTCACGGTCAACGACATCAGCATCGCGGACGGCAAGAAATACCTGGCCGACGGCGGCTTCGGCAATGCCAGCGGCGGCTGCATCGCCTCCGGCAGCGGCACCGTCTCGATCAACAATTCCTGGATCAAATACTGCGAAGCCAGCAGCTCGAGCACGACGGTTCCGGTGCGCGGCGGCGCGGTGTTCGGCTATGCCGGAGTCAGCGTCATCAGCAGCGTCGTGTCTGGCAGTACCGCGCAATCCACCGCCTTCGGCGCGTATGGCGGCGGCGTCTACACGACCGGCTTCCTCACCGTGGCCTACAGTTCGATCCGCGGAAATACCGCGCTTTCGCCCTCACGCGCTACCGGCGGCGGCGCGCAGACCGGCGCCTTCTTCGGCGTGGACGGCGGCGATGCGTTCTTCAAGTACGACACGATCAGCGGCAACACGGCAACGGTCGGCGGCGGCTTGTACCTGACCGGCGACGTCTTCATGACGAACTCGACGGTGTCGGCCAATGTCGGCGGAAACACCGGCGGCATCATCATGTTCAATCTCGGCAATGCGACCGGGCCATGGACGTTGCAGAACAGTACGGTATCGGGCAACACCGCCTCATTCGCCAATACCGGCGGCGTCTACGTGCGCGGCAACGACGGCGCGTTCAAGAACAGCACGATCGCGTTCAACAGCACGTTCAACGCCGACGTCAAGTATGGCGGAGGCCTGGCGATCAAATCGGCCAACAACGTCGATTTGCAGAGCGTGATCATTTCGAACAATACGACCAATACCGGCGGCGGCGACGGTCAGGAGATCGATGACCTCGGAGGGCTTTCCACCGCGACGACCACCGGCGCCAACAATCTGGTGTATTTCCCGTCGACGGTCGCGACGCCGGCGGCCACCATTCTGCTGACCGATCCCATGCTCGGCGCGTTGGCATCGAATGGCGGCGACACGGCCACGCATGCCATCTCGCCGTTGAGCCCGGCGCTCAACACGGGCAACAACGCGTTGGGCGCCGCCACCGATCAGCGCGGCAGCGGGTTCGCGCGCACGATCGGCGCGGGCACCGATATCGGCGCGTACGAGCTGGACCTCAGCGACGTCATCTTCGCGAATGGTTTCGATCCATAGCCGTTGATGGTGCAGCCGCTCCGCACGGAGCGGCTGCACGCCGCTGTCCACACCCCGCGCAATCATCGGCATACCGCGCACCCCCGCGCCCGCCCGGTGATTCATCACTCGCATCCGGCGTATCCACCGCGACAGGCGCAACGCAACGCGCGCCGCCGTTCATGGCAGGATAGCGCCTTGCCCATTGCCTGCAGACCCCACCGCCATGAGCACGACCGAGCCGCTCGCCGAACCCGTCGCAGGCCCCGCTTCCGCCGCGGCGGAGACCGCGACGCCCGTTGCCGCCGAGAACAAACCGGCTTCCGTCGCCGAAGTCCTCGGCAGCGTACACACGACGAACTTTCCCGATCTGCTGCGCCAGCTCAACGGCTGCCTCGTCGTCAGCACCTACCAAGCCGGCAAGCTGGTGATCCTGCGGCCCGATGGCGCATCGATCAACACGCACTTCCGCACCTTCACCCGGCCGATGGGCATGGCCGCGGACGGCGAGCGCCTCGCGCTCGGCACGGCGATCGAGATCGCCGAGTTCCGCAACATGCCCGCCGTCGCCAAGCGCCTGCACGATCCGCCGCGCCACGACGCGGTCTATCTCGCGCGGCGCGGCCACATCACCGGCGCGATCGACATCCACGAGATGGCCTGGGACAAGCACGGCGATCTGTGGTTCGTGAACACGCTGTTTTCCTGCCTGTGCACGCTCGACACCAAGTCGAGCTTCGTACCGCGCTGGCGGCCGCGCTTCGTCACTCACTACGCGCCGGAAGATCGCTGCCATCTGAACGGCCTGGCGATGCGCGACGGCAAGCCGCGCTACCTGACCGCGCTCGGCGAAACGAATACGCCGCAGGGCTGGCGTGCGAACAAGCGCGACGGCGGCCTGCTGATCGACATGGCGACAGACAAGGTGATCGTGCGCGGCCTGTCGATGCCGCACTCGCCGCGCTGGTACGACGATCGCCTGTGGGTGCTCGAATCCGGCCGCGGCGCGCTGGTCACGATCGATCCGAAGACCGGCGCGAAAACCGACGTCGCGCGCGTGCCGGGCTTCTGCCGCGGGCTCGACTTCATCGGCCCAGTCGCCTTCATAGGCCTGTCGCAGCTGCGCGAATCGAATGCCTTCACCGACATCGAGATCACCGAGGCGAATGCCGATCGGCAGAGCGGCGTGTGGGCCGTGCACATCGGCACCGGCAACACAATCGGGCTGCTCAAGTTCACCGGCGGCGTGCAGGAAATCTTCGCGGTACAGGCGCTGGCCGGCGTGCTGTTCCCGGAAATCATCCATGAAGGCGAATTCCTGACCTCGTCGTATGCGCTGCCGGACGAGGCCTTGCGCGAGGTCGGCTTCTCGCAGCCGCCGCCCGCTGCCGCGAGCGCAGATGCGCCGGCCGCCGCGTCCTATTCCGCCGCCCCGAACGCACAGGAGCAAGACGCACGATGAGCGACCCCGACAGCCTCACGGAACCGGCGTTCCGTTACGTCAGCGACTGGCAGTCGATGCATCCGGACGATGCCGCCGCGATCCGCGCGTTCTGGAAGCGCGAAGGCGCCATCAGCGACGAGGCGCAGATGAACGAACGCGTGCAGCAGGTCGTCATGCACGCATTGAGTGCCGACGGCACGGTGGCCGGCGTCTGCACCGCGATCGCAGCGACGCCGCCGCAGCTGGGCCAGCCGCTGTACTACTGGCGCACCTTCGTCGGCGCCAGCTGGCGCTCCACGCCCTTGGTGATGAGCCTGCTGAAACGGTCCTGCACCCTGCTGGAAGCGTACGCGCAGGCGCACGACTACCCGTGCATCGGCGTCCTGCTGGAACTGGAGAACACGCGCTTTCGCGAAAAGGGCCGCATGGCGCAATGGTGGAATCCGCGCTTCGTCTACATCGGACGCAGCAACCGCGGGCTCGACATGCGCGTGCACTACTTCAAGGGCGCGAAACTCAAATCGCCGCCGTGAGCGGCAGCCGCGCGGCGATTTCGACCACCGCGAGGCGGCACATGTCGTGCGCCGGCAGGCTGCCGTCGATGCGCAGCGCCGAGCGCGGTGGCTCCTGGAAATGCGCGACGAACGCATCGACGAACGATTCGTCGCGCGCATCGCCGCCGAGCTTCCTGGCCAGTTCGTCGCGCACGAATCGCGCCCGCGCCAGCGCCGGCGGGCAGTCGATCAGCAGCGGCAGCGTGTCGAAGCCGTGCGCCGACGCCAACGTTTCGATCTGGTCGAAATCCTGGCGCCGTGAGAAAGTAATGCCGTCGACGACGCTGGCCTCGCCGAGCAGGCAATTGATCTCCAGCGCCAGCAGCACGCTGCGAAACGCCGCACGCTTCTCGACGAAACTGTAGTTGCAGCGCGCAAACAACGCGCGGCGAATCGCGTCGCGACAGATGCGGCGAAGACCGAGTTCGCGCTCCAATGCCTGTGCAATCAAGGTCTTGCCGGCGCCTGGCAGTCCCATCATGGCGACCACCAGCGGCCGGCGCGGCGCCGGATGGGCGATCGCGCGCGCGTGAATTCTCTCGTTATTTTCGCTGCGTTCCAACAATCAGGTCCTCACCGGCACGGCCGCCGACGCAGCGGGCCGTGCTTCGCTAGAATTGTCGTCCTGTCGGCGCGCGAATGCCATGACTCAGCTGAATCCACCGTTCGTGATTCCCGGCTACAAGATCATGCGCCGCATCGGTATCGGCGGCATGGCGACGGTGTACCTGGCGGTGCAGCAGTCGCTGTCGCGGCCGGTCGCGATCAAGGTGCTCGTCAGCGAACGCATGCCGAGCGACGACGTGGTGCGGCGCTTCGAACACGAGGCACGCACGATCGCGCGCCTCGACCATCCGCATATCGTCAGTATCTACGACGTCGGCCGCACCTCGAACGGCCAGATCTACTACACCATGCCGTATCTGCCGAACGGCGACCTCTCCACGCGCAACCTGCAGAGCGATCCGCAGCGCGTGCTGGCGGTCATGCAGGCGCTCGCCGATGCACTCGGCTACGCGCACGACCATGGCATCGTGCACCGCGACGTGAAGCCGGAAAACGTGCTGTTCGACAAGCTCGACCGCCCGCTGCTGGCCGATTTCGGCATCGCCCTCAGCGCGGCGCACCAGCCGCGCGTAACGCGCGAAGGCGCGACGCTCGGTTCGTCTGGCTACATGAGCCCCGAACAGGCACGCGGCCAGCCGCTCGACGGCCGTTCCGACTTCTACAGCCTCGGCGTGGTCTGCTACGAGCTGCTGACCGGCGAGATGCCGTTCCAGGGCGCCGACTCGCTCGCCATTGCGCTGGCGCATATCGAAAAGCCGGTGCCGCGCCTGCCGCTGACGCGACGCGCCTGGCAGCCGCTGATCGACAAGGCGCTCGCCAAGCAACCGGACGCGCGGTTCCAAAGCGCCGAAGAAATGCTCGCCGCGATCTCGGTGGTCGGCAAGCGCCTGGAGACGCCGCCGCGGGTTGGATTCTCGAAGTGGTGGCTGCCCCTGGTCGAACGCTTCATCGCGATCCCGCGGCGCACGCGCGCGCTCGGACTGTTCCTGCTGATCCTGCTCGTGTTCTCCGGCCTGCTCGCCTTGCTGCCGCAGGTGCCGCAGCGCGCGGCGATGCCGCCGACGCTGCCGGCGGACGCGCCGCCGCCGGCGCCGGCACAGGGTGCGACGGCAGCTCCCGCGCAGGCTGCTTCCGCCGTGCAGGAAGCCGACCGGAGCGCCGCCGGCACGTCGGAGACGGCACCCGTCGCGACGAGCGACGGCATTGCTGCCGGGCCACCCGCCAACGACGAGGCCGATGCGCGGCGCATCGCGCGCGAGCAGTTGCTGAAGCAGGCGGCCGACCTGGTCGCACGCGGCCACCTCGTCGCGCCGCCCGGCGACAATGCTGCCGAACGCTATCTCGCCGTGCTGCAGGCCGAACCGCGTCAACGCGAGGCGGCGCGCGGGATCGAGCGCGTGCTCGGATTGCTCGCCAAGCGCGCGGCGGCGGCGATCGCAGGCGCTGACGTCGATGCCGCGGCCGAGCCGATTTCGCAGGGGATCGCACTCGCCCAGCGTGCCAATCTCGCGTCGGGGCCTGCGTACGACGCATTCAAGGCACCGATCGTGCGCGCGCTCGAGCAGCGGCGCGCGCGCAAGCACGATCCCTTCGACGTGTCCGACCTGCAGCCACTGGCAGCCCTGCTGCCGACGCTGGCGCATCTGGATCCGCAGCAGGCGCGCGCCTTGCAGGCCGATCTCGACCGCCCCACGACCCTGCTCGCCACGGGCGGCAGCTTTCGTGACGCGGACGGTCCCGCCATGATCATCGTGCCGACCGTGCTCGCGGCGTCCGTGCGCATCGAACACGCGTTCGCGATTTCCACCGGCGACATCACCCGCGGTGCGTACGAACGCTTCGTCGAAGCGACCTCGCGCGCGGCGGCGCCGTGCCGCGATGCGCCGCGGCTGTTCGCGCGCAGCGAAGGCCTCAACTGGCGTACCCCCGGCTTCGCCCAGGCCGACGATCATCCGGTCGTGTGCGTCAGCTGGAACGATGCCCAGGCGTATGCGAACTGGCTTTCGCAGCGCACCGGCGCGCGCTACCGGCTGCCGCAGGCGCGCGAATGGCAGTTGCTGGCGCAATCGGCCGGAGCGGGCACCGCGTGCGGCGCCGCCAATATCACGCACCGCAACGGCAAGTCGGCGAACTGCGACGACGGCTACGCGCAGACTGCTCCGGTCGGCCGCTTCGAGGCGACCGCACCCGGCTTGTACGACATCGCCGGCAATGTCAGCCAATGGCTCGACGGCTGCGCCAAGGGCAACGCGAAAGGCTGCGAGCACGCGTTCCGCGGCTCATCCTGGCGCGACGACGACAGCGAATCGAATCTCGAGCGCAGCGGCAGCAGCGGCGGCGATATGGGTTATGCGACGGTCGGCTTCCGCCTCGTGCGCGAGCTGCCGGTACCCGCCGATCCGCATTGAATGCTGCCTTTTCGACGTCTCGCCGCAGCGGCGCCGCCCTGCGCCCACGGCTGCCGACATTGAAGCTGTCCGGCGCGCGACGTCGTCCGACGCGGACGGCCACATGGACACGCAACGCCGTTGCCCTCATCCTCGAACGATCATGCGACCTCTCTACGTCCAGCGCTATCTGCTCACCGGCCTCCTGACCTTCATCCCGATCTGGCTGACCTGGGTCGTGTTCAAGTCGATCTTCTCGCTGCTCTCGCAGGTCAACCTGCCGTGGGTCGCGGCGCTGTTCAGCGCGCTCGCGTCGGCGTTCCCGGAAACGCTCGGACGACTCAATCAGGACTGGCTGATTTCGCTGCTCGCGTTCATCGTCACCCTCGTCGCGCTGTACGTGATGGGGTTCGCCGCCAATCGCGTGTTCGGCCGACGCATGCTCAGCGCGTTCGAGCGGGTCATCGACCGCATCCCGATCGCGCACAGCATCTATGGCGGCGCGAAGAAGCTGATGGGCATGCTGCAGAACAAGCCGACCGGCACGCAGCGCGTCGTGCTGATCGATTTTCCGTCGCCCGAACTGAAATCGCTCGGCTTCGTCACGCGCGTGTTCCGCGACGCCAACGGCGTCGAACTCGCCGCCGTGTACGTGCCGACCACGCCGAATCCGACCGGCGGCTATCTGGAAATCGTGGCGCTGGATCGTCTCGTCGCGACCGACTGGAGCGTCGATCAGGCGATGGCGTTCATTCTATCGGCCGGCGCGGCCGGGCCGGATACGCTGCCGTTCGCGGTGCAGCGCAAGACTCCGCTGCCCGGCGGCTGAGCCGGCGCGGGCGCGCGCTCAGCTCCCCGCTGCGCGCCGACGCATCGGCGCGCAGCAGCGATAAGCAGTTACTTCGCTTCAGAAATCTTCTTCAGATTGTCCAGACCGGCCTGATAGGCGCCGGCGATGGTCTTCTCGGCCGTCGCATCGTCTTCGTTCGGTCCCGGATTCGCGCCGGTGTTCTTGCGCTGGAACGTGGACGACCACGTCGCTGTCGACTTGTCCTTGCCGGCCGCCTTCACGGTGACGGTCGACCTGTAGTGACTGACCGGCAGCACGCCTTCGAGAATCTCGTAGGTGAAGGTGTGGTTCTTGTCGTCGAAATGCAGCAGCTTTTCCTTGATCGTGCCGCCGTCGCCCATGGTCAAGAGGCGCTCGGCACCGACTTCGTTGTTCTTGCCCGAGGTGATCTGATCTTTCGCGAACGCCGGATGCCAGGTATTGATGCCGTCGAAATTCTTGACCTTTTCCCACACGGTCGCGGCGGAGGCATCGATGCTGACGCTCTTGCTGACCTTCAGCTCGGGCGCTGCGGCCGCGCAGAGACCGGAGACGGCGGCGAGGGTGACGAAGGCAAGACTGCGGACGAGATGCATGATGGAATGCTCCTGTTGGCTGGGATGGGTTGGGGATGGATCGTCGCAAGCTGTCGTCCGCACGGCGGGCGCACCGCGGCGAATCTGACACAACGACCGCGCAACCGCATGCGGCGCTGCAACCAGCGCCTGCCGAGCGCTTGTTTTGCCGTGCAAGGCTGCGCGGGTTTTGCCGCAGCGTCGTACCATCGCGCCTGCGCAACGACACCGGGCAACCCTGTGATGAAAACCACGTTGTCGGCCGCCCGCGCGCTCGCGCTGCTGGCTGCCTTGGCCATTTTTTTTCCGCAGCCCGCCGTGTCCGCGCAGTGGACCACGCCTGCCGAACAGGCGAAGTTCGTCACCACCGCGACGGTCGAGCAAACCCAGGCCTATCTGCAGCGCCTCGCCGCAGCGGCGCCCGATACGATCCGGCTGACCCGCTTCGGCGTCTCGCCGGAGGGGCGCGACCTGATGATGGTGGTCGCCGCGAAGGACGGTGCGTTCACGCCGGCCGCCGCGCGCGCTTCCGGCAAGGAGATCGTGCTCGTGCAGGCCGGCATCCATGCCGGCGAGATCGAAGGCAACGACGCCGGCCTGATGCTGCTGCGGGACCTTTCCGTCGGCGCGAAGCAGACGCGGCTGCTCGATCACGCGATCCTCGTCTATCTGCCGATATTCAATGTCGACGGCCACGCCAACGTCAGTCCGTATCACCGCATCAATCAGAACGGCCCGCGCGAAATGGGCTTCCGCTCGAATGCGCAGTATCTGAACCTCAATCGCGACTACATGAAGGCGGATACGTCCGAGATGCGCGACTGGCTTGCGCTGTTCGATGCCTGGCTGCCGGACCTGCTGATGGACATCCACACCACCGACGGCGCCGACTACCAGTACGACCTCACCTGGTACCTGGAGGAATGGGGGCCGCTGCACCCGGCAGTGAAAAAGTGGCAAACCGAAGCATTCCAGAATTCCATCTTTCCAGAGTTCGAAAAGCGCGGCCATCTGGCCGCTCCCTACCTCGAACTGGTCGACCACCGCGACCTCCGCAAGGGCATCGCCAACTTCGGTTCCGGTCCGCGCTTCTCGACCGGCTACGTCGCCTTGCGCAACCGCGCCGCGCTGCTGGTCGAGACGCACATGCTGAAATCCTATGCGGTGCGCGTGCAGGCGACGTACGACCTCGTCGTGTCGACGCTCGCGTATGTGAACCGCCATCCCGGCCAGTTGCGCGAGGCGGTCATGCAGGCCGACGCGGACACGCTCGCACGTGCGCCGGGATCAGCGTTGCCGCTCGTGTACCGCACGAGCGGGCAGTCGGTACCGTTCGCGCTGAAAGGCTATGAATTCACGCAGACTGCGAGCGCGATCTCCGGCGACAGCTGGATCCGCTACGATCCGAAGAAGCCGAAAACCTATGTGGTGCCGTTCTTCCGCGACCTCGTCGCTACGCAAACGCTGCAGCTGCCGGCGGCCTATCTGATTCCGGCCGCGTGGCCGCAGATCGTCGACAAGCTGCGCCAGCACGGCATCCGCTACGAGCGGCTCGACCACGCATCGACGCTGTACGTGGAACGCTATCGTCTCGGTGCACCGCGCTGGGACGAGAAACCGTTCGAGGGGCGGCATTGGCTGCGCGAATTCACCCTCGCCGCCGAAACCGGCGAAGGCCAGTTCGGCGCCGGCGCGATCCTGGTTCCGCTCGATCAGGAACGCGCCAACGTCGTCGTCAACCTGCTCGAGCCGCGCGCGCCCGATTCACTGCTCGGCTGGGGTTTTTTCGATGCGATCTTCGAGCAGAAGGAAGAGGCCGACGCACGTGTCGTCGAACGGCTTGCACGCGAAGTGCTGGCGAAGGAGCCGAACCTGCAGCGCGAATTCGATGCGAAACTCGCCGCCGACCCGGCGTTCGCGAAATCGGCGGACGCACGATTGGATTTCTTCTACGAGCGCTCGCCCTGGTTCGCGGCCCAGCGCGTCGGCGTCTACCCGGTCGTGCGCCTCGACGCGGCCGCACTCGCGTCCGCTCGGCGCAGCGAATGAACCCGCGCCGCCATCACGGCAGCGGCGTATTCGCGCATTGCTTGAGCAGCATCGTATTGCCCTCGCGGCGCGGCGTGCAGACGATCGAATCGATGACGTAGCCGCCACGCGAGGCGTTCTGCGAACAGCTCATGTTCGTCGCCGCGCGCCCGTACAGGTCGATCATCTGGCGCGCGCGCGCGTCCGCGAGCGCACGCTGCTCCGACGTCATCGCCTCTTCGAGCTGATGCACGATCTTCTGGTAGCCCGGGAAGATCATCTCTGCAGCCACCTTGAGCCAGGCATAGCCGGTGATGTCGTCGCGCACGACGCCCTGCCCGAGCAGATACATGCGTCCGAGCGCCGACTGGCTCTCCTTGTCACCCGCGCAGGCCGTGCGCTGGAAAAGCCGGAACGCATCGTCGTAGCGCTTTTCATCGTAGGCGAACTTGGCATCGCGCAGCATATGAGAGTATTGCACCGGCAGCACGCGCTCGAACTCGTTCGTATCTGCCGCGAGCGCGGCGCCGATCCCGCTCATCGACAGAACCGCAACCAGCAGAATTTTCATCTCGACGCTCTTTCCTTGGAAGAAGGGCGAATCGTAGAAGAAGTCGGCCGCGTCATTCCGCGCAACGGCCTGATTTTTCAGAATCTTACAGTTGCGACGAGGCAGGCTCGGCGGCAATGACCTTCGACACTGTGCCATGCGCGTCGGGCCACCTAGGCTGGCACCCCCCTCTCGACCGGAGCTGCGCATGCGCGCAAGCAGGATTCGCGCGCTGGCAGGCGCCTTCGCCCTGTGCGCCGCCACAGGTGCCGGCGCACAGGGCAACGAACGCGGCATCGATGCGCGGAACTTCGACCCGCGCACCCCGGCCTGCACGGATTTCTTCCAACACGCCAATGGCGGCTGGCTGCGATCGAATCCGATCCCGGCCGAGTACAGCCAATGGAGCCTCGACGACGAGTTGCGCGACCGCAACCTGACGGTGCTGCGCAAAATTCTCCAGAGCGCCGCCAGGCACCCCGGCGACGCCGGCAGCACCACGCAGAAACTCGGCGATTTCTATGCATCCGCGATCGACGAGCGCGCGATCGATGCGGTCGGCTTCACGCCGATCAAGGCCGATCTCGCCCGCGTCGATGCGCTGACGTCGGCGGATGACGTCGCTGCGCTGATGCGTGAATGGCATGCACAGGGCATCGCGACGCTGTTCGACTTCGCGCCGGAGTCGGACATGAAGAATGCCGACATGGTGATCGGCTACGCGGCCCAGGGTGGTCTCGGCCTGCCCGACCGCGACTACTACACGCGCGAAGACGCCCGATCGAAGGAACTGCTCGGCAAATACCGTGCGCACGTGGCGCGCACGCTGAAGCTCGTCGGCCGCACGGATGCCGGCACCGAGGCTGGTTGGATCGTCGAACTGGAAACGACGCTGGCGAAGGCGTCGCTCGATCGCGTCGCGCTGCGCGAACCGCTGAACTCGTACCACATGTTCACGCTGGCCGAAGCGGATGCGAAGACGCCGCACTTTTCGTGGAGTGCGTTCCACAACGCGATCGGCCGCGGCGACGTGAAGGCCTTCTCGCTCGCGCAGCCGGACTTCTTCGTCGCCGCCGACAAGGCCCTGGCCGAGGTGCCGCTGGCGCATTGGCAGGCCTATCTGCGCTGGCATCTGCTCGGTTTCGCCTCGCCGTATCTCGGCAAGGCCTTCGTCGACGCAGACTTCGATTTCTACAGCCGCACCTTGCGCGGCACGCCGAAACTGAAACCGCGCTGGAAGCGCGCGATCGATGCGACCAACGAGGCGCTCGGCTTCGCCGTTGGCGAGGCCTATGTCGCACGTACGTTTCCGCCGGAGGCTAAACAGCGTGCGCTGGCGCTGGTCAAGAATCTCGAGGTCGCGTTGCATGCGCGGCTGGAAAAGCTCGAATGGATGAGCACGGACACGAAGAGGACGGCCTACGCCAAGCTCGATACGCTGGTGCCGAAGATCGGCTACCCGGATCGCTGGCGCGACTACTCCGCGCTCGCGATCCGGCGCGGCGCGTATTTCGACAACGTGCGTGCAGCCACCGCGTTCGAGGCGCAGCGGCAGTTCGCCAAGATCGGAAATCCGGTGGACCGCAGCGAATGGGGCATGCTGCCGCAGACCGTGAACGCCTACTACAACCCGCTGCAGAACGAGATCGTGTTCCCGGCGGCGCAGTTGCAGCCGCCGTATTTCGACGCGCAAATGGACGATGCGGTCAACTACGGCGGCATCGGTGCGGTGATCGGCCACGAAATGCTGCACGGTTTCGACGATCAAGGCAGCCAGTTCGATGCGCAGGGAAATTTGCGCGACTGGTGGACCAAGGAGGATCGCGAACGTTTCAACGCACGCACCGCCAAGCTGGTGCAGCAGTTCAACGACTACGTGCCGATCGACGACCTGCACATCAACGGCCAGCTGACGCTTGGGGAAAACATTGCCGATTTGGGCGGTGTCGAGGTCGCCTGGGACGCCTTCAGGCTGACCGCGCAGGGCGCGTCGGACGAAACGCGAGACGGCTTCACACCCGCGCAGCGCTTCTTCCTCTCGTTCGCTCAGACCTGGCGAACGCAGCAGCGGCCGCCGGCGCTGCGCCTGCAGGTGCAGTCGAACGAGCATGCGCCGGCGCAGTTCCGCGTCGACGGCCCGGTCAGCAACCTGCTGCCGTTCGCGCGAGCGTTCGCGTGCAAGGCGGGCGACGCCATGCTGCGCGCGACGGCGGCCCGCGTCGATATCTGGTAGGCGATGCAGCAAACTATGCCGTTCACCCGCCGCAGCGTGTCCGATGAAACGGGCCGCGCGACCACAACGCTTGCCAATGGAGAATCACACATGCGGAAACTATTGAACCGGTCGCTCGCCCTCGCGATCTGCGCCGCGCTGTCGACGGGTGCGCTTGCAGCGACGCCGGCACCGACGTTCGAGGTCAAGGATCTCGATGCGGCGATCAACCCCTGCGGAGACTTCAACGGCTTCGTCAATGCGAAATGGGTCGCCGCCAATCCGATCCCCGCCGACCGCACACGTTGGGGCGCGTTCGATCAGCTGCGCGAGCACAGCCTGCAGACGCAGCGCGAGATCGCCGAGAAAGCGGCGCGCGAAGCCAATCAGGCCAAGCCCGGCTCGGTCGAGCAGAAGATCGGCTGGTTCTATCGCTCCGGCATGGCCGAAGGCGCGATCGAAAAGGCCGGATACACGCCGATCAAGCCGAACCTGGCGAAGATCGATGCACTGAAGGCACCGGCCGACATCGTCGCGTTCATCGGCGAGAGCTTCGCGCGCGGCCAGGGTCCGTTGTTCTCGATCAGTTCGGGCGCCGACTTCAAGAACTCGAAGACGCAGATCGCGTACGCATTCCAGGGCGGCCTCGGCCTGCCGACGTCCGAGTACTACTCCAAGCCCGAGTACGCGGAATTGCGCAGCGCCTACGAGGCGCACATCGCCAAGGTGCTGGAACTGGCCGGCGCGCCGGCCGCGCAGGCCAAACCCGCTGCCGCGCAGGTGCTCGCGTTCGAAACGCGCCTGGCCAAGGCCTCGCTGGCGCCGGTCGAACTGCGCAAGCCGGAGAACCAGTATCACTTCGTCAGCCTCGCCGACGCCGACAAGGCGACGCCGAATTTCTCCTGGACGAAATTCTTCGCCCTGCAGAAGGCCGACATCCGTAACGGCTTCTCGCTGTCGCAGCCGACGTTCTTCGGCGAACTCGACAAGATGCTGACCGATGTGCCGGTCGAGCAGTGGCGCGCGTACCTGCGCTTCCATGAAATCGATTCGGCCTCGCCATATCTGAGCAAGCCGCTCGCCGAAGAGAACTTCGCGTTCTATGGCAAGACGCTGAATGGCCAGAAACAGCAGGAGCCGCGCTGGAAGCGCGTGCTCGGCGCGGTCAACGAGACGATGGGCATGGCGCTCGGCGAGCTGTATGTCGCCAAGGCGTTCCCGCCGGAGTCGAAGGCTCGCGCCGTCGAACTGGTCGACAACGTCAGCGCGGCACTCAAGACGCGCATCCAGAAACTGGACTGGATGAGCGATGCGACCAAGCAGAAGGCGCTGGAGAAATGGTCGACCTTCCTGCCGAAGATCGGCTATCCGGACAAATGGCGTGACTGGAGCGGCGTCACGATCACGCCGGACGACTACTTCGGCAACATCGAGGCGGCGACCAAGTTCGACTACGACTACGAGATCGCCAAGATCGGCAAGCCGACCGATCGCTACGAATGGGGCATGACGCCGCAGACGGTCAATGCGTACTACGACCCCACCAACAACACGATCAACTTCCCTGCCGCGATCCTGCAGCCGCCGTTCTTCGATGCGAAGGCCGACGATGCGATCAACTATGGAGGCATCGGCGCGGTGATCGGCCACGAAGCGACCCACGGCTACGACGACGAAGGCAGCCAGTTCGACGCGCAGGGCAACAATGCCGACTGGTGGAGCAAGGACGATCGCGAGAAGTTCGAAGCGCGCACGGCGAAGCTGGTCGCACAGTTCAACGAATACGAACCGCTGCCCGGCAAGCACGTCAACGGCCAGCTGACGCTGGGCGAGAACATCGCCGATCTCGGCGGCATCAATGTCGCCTACGACGCGTTGCAGGCGGAGCTGGCGAAGAATCCGGGCGAGATGGAAAAAAAGATCGACGGCTACACGCCGGACCAGCGCTTTTTCCTGAACTTCGCCCGCATCTGGCGCGGCAGCGTGCTGGCCAAGCGCCAGGAAGTGCTGCTCAACGCCGATCCGCATTCGCCGGCGCAGTTCCGCGCGATGGGTGCGCCGTCGAACATGCCGGTGTTCGCTGAATCGTTCAAATGCAAGGCCGGCGACGCGATGGTGCGCGACGATGCCAAGCAAGTGAAGATCTGGTAACGCCGCCGCAGCGCATCGGATGCACGCATGCGTCCTGCCCGCACACGCGGGCGGGACGTCGCGGGACATCGTCCATTTCGCTCGTCGATCACAGCTGAGGTCGCCCATGTTCTTGTTCGCCCCGAAATCGCTCGCTGCAGCCACCGTCTTTGCCTTGCTGTGCGGTGCCGCCGGCGCAGCGACCGCTCCGGCACGGGGCAAGACGCCCGCGCCGGTGTTCGACGTCGGCGAACTCGATCCGTCGATATCGGCTTGCGCTGATTTCAACGCCTACGCCAACGGCAAATGGATCGCCGCCAATCCGGTGCCGGCGGACAAGACACGCTGGGGTGCGTTCGACGAACTGCGCGAACACAGTCTTGCTGCGCAACATGCCATCGCCGAAGCGGCGGACAAGCAGGCCGACCATGCAGCCGCCGGATCGATCGAGCAGAAGATCGGCTGGCTGTATCGCTCCGGCATGAACGAAGCGGCGATCGAGAAAGCGGGTTTCACGCCGATCAAGGCCGATCTCGCCGCGATCGAAGCATTGAACGGCACGCGCGACATCGTCGCCTGGCTCGGCGATGCCTACGCCAGAGGCGAAGGCGTCGGCTTCCGCTTCGGCGCGAACGCCGATTTCAAGGATGCCAAGCGCCAGATCGCGTTTGCCGGACAAGGCGGTCTCGGCCTGCCGACGCCGGACTACTACAGCAAGGACGAGCACAAGGACATCCGTGCTGCCTACCTCTTGCACATCGCGAAGCTCTTCGAACTGACCGGTGTGCCGCCCACGCCGGCCAGGCAGAAGGCCGACGCGATCCTCGCGTTCGAAACGCGCCTGGCGAACGCCTCGCTGTCGCGCGTCGAATTGCGCGATCCGAAGAATCAATATCACTTCGTCGACATCGCCGCGGCGAACACGATCACGCCGCATTTCGACTGGTCCGCGTTTTTCAAGGCGATCGGCGTGCAGCCCGGCGACGGTCTTTCGGTGTCGCAGCCGAAGTTCTTCGCCGAGTTCGACAGCATGCTCGCCAGCGTGCCGGCCGCGCAGTGGCGCGACTATCTCGCCTTCCACACCATCGACAGTGCCGCGCCGTATCTTTCCATGCCGTTCCAGCAAGAGAACTTCGCGTTCTACGAAAAGACCCTCAACGGCCAGCCCGAGCAGCAGGTGCGCTGGAAGCGCGTGCTCGAGGCCGTCAATGCGGGTATGGGCCAGGCCCTCGGACAACTGTATGTGAAAGACTACTTTCCCCCGTCGGCGAAAGCGCGCGCGCAAGCGCTGGTCGACAACGTGCGCGCGGCGCTGAAGACGCGCATCGAGCACCTCGACTGGATGGGCGATGCGACCAAGCAGAAAGCACTGGAAAAATGGGGCGCATTCCTGCCGAAGATCGGCTACCCGGATACCTGGCGCAGTTGGGACGGCCTGAGGATCATTCCCGGCGACTATTACGCGAACCTGCGCGCCGCGAGCCGCTTCAACTACCGCTACACCCTCGACAAGATCGGCAAGCCGACCGACCGCTACGAATGGGGTATGACGCCGCAGACCGTCAACGCTTACTACAGCCCGGGCACCAACACGATCAACTTTCCGGCTGCGATCCTGCAACCACCGTTCTTCTATGCAAACGGCGACGATGCGATCAACTATGGCGGCATCGGCGCGGTGATCGGCCACGAAGCAAGCCATGGTTTCGACGACCAGGGCAGCCAGTTCGACGGCGCCGGCAACAACGTCAACTGGTGGGACAAGCAGGATCGCGAGCAATTCGATGCGCGCACCGGCAAGCTCGGTGCGCAGTTCGACGGCTACGTGCCGCTGCCGGATCATCCGGACAACCACGTCAACGGCAAGCTGACGATGGGCGAAAACATCGCCGACCTCGGCGGCCTCAACGTCGCCTACGACGCGCTGCTGAAAGCCGATGCGGGCCAGCCCGATCCGAAGATCGACGGCCTCACGCGCGACCAGCGTTTCTTCCTCAGCTGGGCACGCGTCTGGCGCGGCGCGATCCGCGACAAGGCGCAACTGGTGCTGCTCAATACGGATCCGCACTCGCCGGCGAAATTCCGCGCGATCGCCGCGCCGTCGAACATGCCGGCGTTCGCGCAGGCGTTCCAGTGCAAAGCCGGCGATGCGATGGTGCGCGGCACCGACGAGCAGGTGAAGATCTGGTGATCCCTTGAAGCCGTGCACGACGGCGCGAACGCGCGCCGTGCACGGCGTCGATCCTCACAGGGTTTCCTTTCCGGCGCGCGCAGGCTAAGTTTTCAGGTCCACGCCGCATGCGGCGGGACCCGAGGGAGTACGCGTCACATGAAACTTCGCTCCAGCATGGCATTCGCGCTGATGTGCGGCAGTCTCGCCGTCACGTCGGCAAGCGCCGGTACGGCCGCCTATACGCAATTCGAATTGCAGGCGCGCAGCAACCTGCCCGTCAACGACGCAGGCTACAACCTGCCGCCGGGTTCCTCGTTCAACAGCATCAGCGCAGCCATCAACGATGCTGCTGCGGTTTCATTTCCGGTGCAGATCGTGCCCGATCAGACCTCATACCACCCCGGCATCTGGAGCGGTTCGCACGGTGTCGGCGCACTCGTCTACGAGGGTCCGAGCGAGGCATCGATCAGCTCCGATGGCACATTGAATTCGAGCGGTGCCATCGTCTTCACGCTCGGCGACACCAGCGGCGCCGACGGCCTGTACGTCTACGACCCCGTCGACGCTGCCGCGACCCGACTGAACACATCGCCGGTGATTCCGAACTACTACGGCTCGCCCGCGATCAATGCGGACGGCATCGTCGGCTACCAGGCGGTTTTTTCCAGCGGACGCGCGCTCGCGTCGACCGGCGCAGGCAGTTCCGTGTTTCATGCCAGCGACAGCGGCATCGATCCGGACAGCGCCTACACCTATCTCTACACGCCGTCGTTCAACGATCTGCGCCATATCGCGGCCAAGGTTGCGACCTCGGCCGATCAGACCAGCCAGGTCGAGTTGCGCATCTTCGCCAGCGACGGCAGTTCGCAGCGGATCCTCGCCAATCAGGCGACCGATGCGCAATCGCCCTACTCGAAGTTCGACAACAGCCTCGCACTCAACAACGCGGATGTGATCGCCGTGGTGGCGACCCGCGCAAGCGACAATCGGCGCGTCGTTCTGCGCAGCGATGGCGTCGACACGATCGAGATCGCGTCCGTCGATCCGGCCGGCACGATCCGCGACATCGAGTTTTTCGCGCCATCGATCAACGACGCCGGCCTCGTCGTGTTCCGCGCGAAGGATGCCGAAGGCCAGGCCATCTATGTCGGCGATGGCACCCGCCTGGTGCGCGTCGTCGGCAATGGCGACGTCGTTGCGACCGATCTCGGCAGCGCACAGATCGGCCAGGACAACGACAGCGACCCGATCTTCAGCGGCAGGCCGGCCATCAACAACCAGGGCGACATCGCCTTCGTCGCTGGCCTCTACCCGCAGGGCGACAACCAGACCGAATGGGGCAGCGGCGTTTTCGTCGCGTATGCCGCCGCGAACGACGCGGTTTTCGCGGACGGGTTCGACGGCTGACGCCTAGCACAGCGGCGCCTGCTCGCGCGACTTTCCGCTGACGCGCTGCAGGCGGATAATCCGTACCCGTTCCAAACGCTGCGCGCATGAATTTCGTCCCCGGACAACGCTGGATCTCCAACGCCGAACCCGAACTCGGGCTCGGTACCGTCGTGCGTATCGACGGCCGCAACGTGCAGGTGCTGTTCGCGACTGCCGGCGTGCTGCGTCACTACGCGATGCATGCGGCGCCGCTCGCTCGCGCCGAATTTCGTGTCGGGCAAAAGGTCGCAGGGCAGAAACAGAGCCTGGTCGTCGAACGCATCAGCGAGAGCGGCGGCCTGCTGACCTATCACGCCGGCGATCGTGCGCTGCCGGAAGCCGAGCTCGACGATGCCCAGCCGATCTCGCGCGCGGACGAGCGCCTGCTGTCGGCGCGCATCGATGCGCCGGATCGCTTCGATTTCCGCTTGCAGGCGCTCGGCCGCCGCGCCGAAGCGATGCGCTCGCCGGCGTGGGGACTGGCGAGTGCACGCGTCGATCTGATCGCGCACCAGCTGCGCGTCGCCGAGATCGTCGCGCAGCGCCGGCCGCCGCGCGCGCTGCTCGCCGACGAAGTCGGTCTCGGCAAGACGATCGAGGCGGGGCTGATCCTCGCACGCCTGCTCGCAACCGGCCGTGTTTCGCGCGCGCTCGTGCTCGCGCCCGCGAGCCTGACCAGCCAGTGGCTGGTCGAACTGCTGCGCCGTTTCAATCTTTCGTTCGCCCTGTTCGACGAGGAGCGCTGCGAGGCGATCGAAGTCGCCGACGGCGCGCGCAATCCATTCGAGGACGAACAGTGCGTGATCGCCGATATCGGCTGGCTGGCCGAGTCGCCGCGGCGCGCCGCGCAGATCGGCGATGCCGAGTGGGATCTGGTCGTCGTCGATGAAGCGCATCATCTGGAATGGTCGCCGCTCGCCGCCAGCGCGTCCTACAGCGTGGTCGAACGCCTCGCCGCCGCCTCGCCCGGCCTGATCCTCCTGACGGCGACGCCGCAGCAGCTCGGCCGCAGCGGGCATTTCGCTCGGCTGCGCCTGCTCGATCCGGCACGTTATGTCGATCTGGATGCGTTCGCGGTCGAAGCCGACGACTATGTCGCATTGTCGTCGGTGGCGAATCGTCTGGTCGACGCCGAATCGCTGGACACCGACGATCGTGCGCTGCTGCAGGAGCGCTTCGCCGCCGACGACGAACTGCTCGCGCTGTTGACCGCGTACGAAGCGGACCGCGCGACGCATGCTGCGGCGCTGCTCGACGCGCTGATCGATCGCCATGGCACCGGCCGCGTGATGTTCCGCAATCGGCGCGCGCAGATCGGCGGGTTTCCGCGCCGTGTCGCCGAGCTGCACGTGCTCGACGGCGCCGAACTCGACGATGCGCAGCGCCAGCGCCTGCTCGCCGAATTCCATGCCGATGCGCAGACGCATGCGCCGGCCGGCGAACTCGACTACGCCAACGATCCGCGCCTGCCCTGGCTGGTCGCGCTGATCGAGAAGCTCGCCGGCGACAAGCTCCTGCTGATCTGCCGCAGCCAGGCCAAGGTGATCGCGCTCGAAAAAGCGCTACGTACGCGCAGCGGCGTCAAGGTGGCACGCTTCCATGAAGGCATGAGCATCCTGCAGCGCGATCGCAACGGTGCGTTCTTCAGCGAAGCCGACGGTGCGCGCGTGCTGCTGTGCTCCGAGATCGGCTCGGAAGGGCGCAATTTCCAGTTTGCGCGCCATTTGATTTTGTGGGATCTGCCGCTCGATCCGGATCTGCTCGAGCAGCGCATCGGCCGTCTCGACCGCATCGGCCAGCGCCACGACATCGTGATCCATGCGGCGGCGTTCAGCGGCAGCGCGCAGCACGCGCTGCTGCGCTGGTATCACGAGGGGCTCGACGCACTGCGCAGCAGTCCGTCGGACGGCCGCGAGATCCTGCGCCGCTATGGCCCGCGCATTCTCAGCGAGGCCGAGCGCCACGCCCATGGCGGCGAGGACCCGGACGCCGAGATCGATTCGCTGATCGCCGAGACCGCGGCGACGCATCGCGAACTGTCCGAACTCGTCCATGCCGGCCGCGACCGCCTGCTCGAACTCGCCAGCGAACGCCAGGCGCGCGAACAGCGACTCGCCAGCGCACTGCGCGAACAGGACGCCGACACCGGTGCCGACGACTTCGTGCTCGCCCTGTTCGAGCAGTTCGGCATCGACGGCGAGGAAACCGGTCCGCGCACCGGCGTGCTCGATCCGGAGTATCTCAGCACCGATGGCTTTCCCGGACTCAAGGACGGCCCGCAGCAGGTCACGTTCGAGCGCGCGACCGCGCTCGCCCGCGAAGAGCTGCCGCTGCTGCGCCTCGATCATCCGCTGGTGCTCGGCGCGCTCGACCTGCTGCTCGAAAGCGAACAAGGCAATGCCTCGGTGCTCGTCGATGCGGCACTGCCGCCGCGCACGGCCCTGCTCGAATGCGTGTTCGCGCTCGAATGCGTCGCCGACCGCGCACTCAACGTCGGCCGCTTCCTCCCGCCGCTGCCGCTGCGCGCAGTCGTCGATACGCGTTTGACACCGCGCAGCGACTACACGCCGCATGCGCCGAGCCTCGTACGCGCGAAGGAGCAGCCGATCGATGCGGCACGCTACCGCCCGCTGCTGGCCAAGCTGGTGCCGCCGATGCTGGCCGCCTGTGAAACGCAGGCACGCGGTCTGGCCGCGACCGAGATCGGTGCCGCACTGACTGCTGCCGAAGACGAACTCGGCGCGGCGCATGCGCGCTTGACCGCGCTCGCCCGCGTGAATTCCTCCGTGCGAGCCGAGGAGATCGAGGCGATTGCGGCCGAGCTGGAGGCGTTGCGTCAGGCGCTGTCGACAGCGGCGCCGCGATTGGATGCGATCAGGTTCGTGTGCAGCGCGGATATTGCGGCGCGATAACGTCGCGGGGTGCGACATACAGGCCTGTATCAAGCACATCGTCGCGCTATCTGACTGCAACGAAGGCATCAGGCTAGCGGTTCAACAACGAGCATTCCTCCGCATCCGATGCAATATCGTGGAGACGTACTGAATCGGGTGTTTTACCCGGCCACTCCTTCATCGCCCACGGCCCGCCGTAGTCATCAATCTCGTGCACGCGGAACGTTTCGCCGATCATGCGAGACGTCTTTGCATTCGTCGTCCGGGAGGTCGTCGAACCAGCGGCCGGGCGGGTGTAGAACCCGCACGAGCATGCCGACCGAGACATTGTTGCCGTCGCGATCTACTGGCATTGCTTCAAGCCGCCCTCGCCCGCCGCATCAGCAACCCTAGCACCGCCCCCACCTTCTCGCGCATCTCGCGCCGATCCACGATCAGATCGATCGCGCCGTGCTCCTTCAGGAACTCCGAGCGCTGGAAGCCTTCCGGCAAGGTCTCGCGCACGGTCTGCTCGATCACGCGCGGGCCGGCGAAGCCGATCAGAGCTTTCGGTTCGCCGATGTTGATGTCGCCGAGCATGCCGAGGCTGGCGGAGACGCCGCCGGTGGTCGGATGCGTCAGCACGCTGATGTACGGCACGCCGGCGTCGCGCATGCGCGCGAGCGCGGCCGAGGTTTTCGCCATCTGCATCAGCGAGAACAGGCCTTCCTGCATGCGCGCACCGCCGGTCGCGGCGAAGCACACCAGCGGCATGCGTTCGGCCAGTGCAAGTTCCGCGCTGCGCGTGAACTTCTCGCCGACCACCGAGCCCATCGAGCCGCCCATGTAGCTGAATTCGAATGCGCACGCGGCCAGCGGCTGCGATTTCAGGCGGCCGCGCATCGCGATCAGCGCGTCCTTTTCGCCGGTCTGCTTCTGCGCGGCGACGATGCGGTCCTTGTACTTTTTCGAGTCGCGGAATTTCAACGGATCGATCGGTTCGAGGTTGGCGAACAGCTCCTCGCCGCTGCCTTCGTCGAAGAATGCGGCCAGCCGGGCGCGCGCGCGGATCGCATGGTGATGGCCGCACTTCGGACACACCATCAGCGCGGCTTCGAGCTCGGGCTTGTACAGCACCGCGCCGCAGCCGTCGCATTTCTCCCACAGGCCTTCGGGTACCTTGCCCTTGCTCGCGGCGGTCGCACGCGTGCGCGGGCCGACCAGTTTCTGCAACCAATTCATGTCGTAGACCTCTCCGGTATCGATCGGCGGCCGCATCGCTTCTGGCGACGGCGCCGAGGTGGATTCGTTGTCGTTCTCAGCCGCCATGTCCGGCGCGCGCATCGAGCGCGGCGCGTATCGGGGCGAGGAAGTCGTGAGCCCGTGCGCACGCATCGTCGGCGTCGGTGGCGCCGGCCAGGCGATCGACCAGCGCGCTGCCGATCACGACCGCATCGGCGAACTCGCCGATCGCCGCGGCGGATGCCGCATCGCGCACGCCGAAGCCGACCGCGACCGGCGTCTGCGTGCGCTGCTTGATCGTCGCGATGCGCGCGCGCACGTCGTTCGTGCTGAGGCGGTCGGCGCCGGTGATGCCGGCGAATGAGACATAGTATAAAAAACCTTGCGCGGCCGCGCAGACGCGCGCGAGGCGCGCATCCGTCGTGGTCGGCGCGGCGAGAAAGATCTGCCGCAGGCCGGCTGCGCGCAGCGGCGCGGCGGCATCGATTTCCTCGATCGGACAATCGACCAGCAGCACGCCGTCGACACCGGCGGCGACCGCCTCGTCGGCGAAACGCTGCGCGCCATGGATCTCGACCGGATTCAGATAACCCATCAGCACGATCGGCGTGTGCGCATCGCGCTGCCGGAATTCGCGCACCCAGCCAAGGATCTGCTGCAGGCCCACGCCCTTGCCAAGCGCGCGTTCACTCGCGTGCTGGATCACCGGGCCGTCCGCCATCGGATCGGAAAACGGCACGCCGAGTTCGATCAGGTCCGCGCCGGCGGCGACGAGCGCGTGCATGATGCCGACGGTGGCCGACGGCAATGGATCGCCCGCGGTGATGAAGGGGATCAGCCCGGTACGCCGGACCGCAGCCAATCGGCCGAAGCGTTGGTCGATGCGGTTCACGCGCAAACACTCATGCCGTCATGCTCGCGAACGCTGGCATCCGTTGAAAAGTGTCCGCGCGAACGTTGGATATTCCCGCTTGACCAGCTTCGCCGTTGAAAAGCGTCTCGCGGAAATGACGTCGACAATATTCCGTGGCTGCAGACCTGCTGCAAAGGTTATCCACTCTCACAGCTCGATGCCCTCGCGCGCAGCGATCGTATGCACGTCCTTGTCGCCGCGGCCGGACAGGTTGCACAGGATCAGCTGGTCCCTCGGCAGTTCGCGCGCGAGCTTGATCGCCTGCGCCACCGCATGGCTCGACTCGAGCGCCGCGAGGATGCCTTCCGTGCGGGCGAGTTCATGGAACGCAGCCAACGCTTCTTCGTCGGTGACGCCGACGTACTGCGCGCGGCCGCTGTCTTTCAGGAATGCGTGCTCCGGGCCGACGCCGGGATAGTCCAGGCCTGCCGACACCGAATGCGTCTCGGTGATCTGGCCGTCGTCGTCGCACAGCACGTACGTACGGTTGCCGTGCAGCACGCCGGGGCGGCCGGCGGCGAGCGAAGCCGCATGATGGCCGCTGTCGATGCCTTCACCGGCAGCTTCCGCGCCCCAGATCGCGACCTCGCGGTCGTTGAGGAACGCATGGAACAAGCCGATCGCGTTGGAGCCGCCGCCGACGCAGGCCACCAGCGCATGCGGCAGGCGGCCGTAGTGCTCCTGCATCTGTACGCGCGCTTCGCGGCCGACGACCGCATTGAAATCGCGCACCATCTGCGGATACGGATGCGGACCGGCGACCGTGCCGATGATGTAGAAGGTATCGGCGACGTTGGTGACCCAGTCGCGCATCGCTTCGTTCAGCGCATCCTTCAGCGTCTTCGAGCCGGACGTGACCGGCACGACCGTCGCGCCGAGCAGCTTCATGCGATACACGTTGATCTTCTGCCGTTCGATGTCGACCGCGCCCATGTAGACGACGCAGTCGAGGCCGAAGCGCGCACACACGGTGGCCGTGGCGACCCCATGCTGGCCCGCGCCGGTCTCGGCGATGATGCGGCGCTTGCCCATCGAACGCGCCACCAGCGCCTGCCCGATCGTGTTGTTGATCTTGTGCGCGCCGGTGTGATTGAGGTCTTCGCGCTTGAGCAGGATCTGCGCACCCCCGGTTTTCTTCGACAGGCGCTCGGCGTGATAGATCGGCGACGGCCGCCCGACGTAGTATTTGAGGTCGCGTTCGAATTCGGCGATGAAGGCCGGATCGACGCGCAAGGCTTCGTACGCCGCGCTGAGCTCGGCCAGCGGCGCGATCAGCGTTTCGGCGACGTAGGAGCCGCCGTAGTCGCCGAAGCGGCCCCGTGCATCGGGGTACGCGAAATAGTCTTCGATCCTGCCCATCGTTTGCTGCCTCAATTACCTGCTTCTAGATCCGCGGCGCGTACTGCGGCGGCGAACGCGCGCATCTTGGCGGTGTCCTTGATGCCGGCTACCGCCTCGATGCCGCTCGACACGTCGACTGCGTAGGGTCGCACGAGCGCAACCGCCTGCGCCACGTTGCGCGGGTCGAGCCCGCCCGCCAGCACAACCGGCCGCGCCAGCCGTACCGCCCGGCGCCAGTCGAACGCCGCGCCGCTGCCGCCGGCGCCGCCTGCCGCGTGGCTGTCGAGCAGAAAACCGGCCGCGGCGGGGTGCTGCGCGGCGTAAGCGGCCGCATCGGCGACCGATGCCATCGGGATCGCCTTGATATAGGGCCGGCTGAAGCTCGATGCAAATCCGGGCGATTCCTCTCCGTGGAATTGCAGCAGATCGGGCTGCACGGCCGCGATGACTTCCTCGATCCAGCTCGGTTCGTCGTCCATGAACAGCGCAACCGCGTTGACGAAAGGCGGCAGCGCGCGCCGCAGCGCTCGTGCCGGCGACACGCCGACGAAGCGCTGGCTGCGGCGGGTGAAGACGAAACCGATCGCGTCGATACCGAGATCGACCGCGAGGTGAACGTCTTCGGCACGCGTCAGGCCGCAGAACTTGATGCGTGTTCTCACAGCGTCACCTCCGGCGGAAGATTCCATTCGGCCGGATAGCGCGGCGCAATGAAGGCGAGCCCGGACGCCGGCGCGGTCGGCCCGGCAACGCTGCGATCGCGCCCTTCGAGCAATTCGCCGAGCCATGCCGGTGCGCGTTCGCCGCGTCCGATCGGCAGCAGCGAACCGACGATGTTGCGCACCATGTGATGCAGGAACGCGTTGGCCTCGATTTCTATCGCCACTTCGCCGCCGCGGCGATCGATGCTGATCTCGCGCACGTTGCGCATCGGCGAATTGGCCTGGCAGGCGACCGTGCGGAACGCGCTGAAATCGTGCTCGCCGATCAAGGCCTGCGCGGCGGCGCGCATCGCATCGACGTCGAGCGGCGCGCGTTCCCAGGTGACGAAGCGCGCCTGCAGCGCAGCGCGGATCGGCCGGTTCTGGATCGTGTAGCGATAGCGTCGCGCACGCGCGCCGAAACGCGCATGGAACTCATCGGACACCGGCTGCGCCCACAGCACGGCGACATCCGGGGCCAGCCGCGAATTCGTGCCGAGCGCCCATGCGCGCGGGCTGCGCTCGGCGCTGCTGTCGAAATGCACCACCTGGCAATGCGCGTGCACACCGGCATCGGTGCGCCCGGCGCAGGTCACTTCGACCGCATGCGCGGCGACGAACGAAAGCGCCGCCTCGATGTCGCCCTGCACGCTGCGCCGATGCGACAGCCGCTGCCAGCCGGAAAAGTCGGTGCCGTCGTATTCGATGCCGAGGGCGAAGCGCATTGGGCGGGAATGGGGAATGGGGAATGGGGAATGGGGAATGGGGAATCGTAAAGCAGCATGTGCGGCTCGTCGCGCATGCTGATTGGGGCAGCGCGAACACAAAAAAGGGGAATCGCGCGGCAGCTACGCCGCCGTCGCGATTCCCCATTCCCGATTCCGTTCCCCGGCCTCTAGCGAATCTCAGCCATCAGGCGATGTGCTTCGGCCTTCTGCGCGTCGCTGCCCTCGGCGACGACTTCTTCGAGCATCGAACGTGCGCCTTCGGGATCGCCCATGTCCATATAGGCCTTGGCCAGATCGAGCTTGGTGCCGACGGCGTCTTCGCCGGGGAAGTAGTCATCGTCCAGGCGCGCGGCGGGCGGCGCGGCTGCAGGGGTATGCGCATGCAGGTCGTGCCCGTCGTGCGACGGAAGCTCATGCGAAGGCGTGTCCAGATCCAGCGGCGGCAGGTCGAAATCGAAGCTCTCGTGCTTGGCCGGATGCGTAGGTGCCGCCGGCGGCGTACCGAGATGGCTGTCGTCGAGATCGAACGCGAGGTCGGAATCGAGGTGATCGGCCGCATGCGGCGGGGCCGGCAGCTCCGTGCGATACACCGGCGTCGCGAACGCGTCGTCGTCGTCGTGCGCGTGCTGGACGGCCGGATGGTCGGCGAACGCAGCATCCACCTCGTCGCCGTGCGTGGCATTCGAGAACAAGGGATTGTGCGGCGCCAGCTCCTGGCCCATCGCCTGCGCTTCCAGCCATTCCGGCTGATGCGGATCGGTGACGTAGCTGTGCATGTCGGCGGCGGCGTACTCGAACTTCGCGACATCGCGTTCGGCGTAGTACAGGCTGAGCAGTTCGAGATGCAGGCCCACGTTGTGCGGATCGTGCTGCAGCAATTCGCGCAGCTTGTTTTCCTCCGCTTCGTGCACGCTGAGTGCAGCGGCATCGTCCGGACCGCCGAACGGCGAGTCACCGAATGCGCCGGCGATGGAGCCGCGACCGGCATCGACCGGCGCCACCTTGCGCTTGCGCATGCCGAAGAACCCGAGCAGGAGCAGCAGCGCGGCACCGCCCAACGCGACCGGCATGACCCACGGCGCGGAATACCACGGCTCGGGCTGCGTGATCGGTCTCGGCTTCACGGCCGGCTTGGCGGGCGTCGCCACCACTGGTTTCGCGGGTGTCGGCGTCGTCGCAGGTGGGGTCGGTGGGGTCGTGGTCGTCGACGAACCGGCTGGCGGCGTGCTGCTGCCCGCCGCCGATGTCGATGGCGTGCCTGTCGAGCTGGCCGGCGTCGCTGGCCCAGCCGGGGGCGAAGCGACTGTCGGCGTCGTCGGCGCCAACGGCAGCGGCGTCGATGACGTCGATGTGGATGTCGATGGCGTCGACGTGGAAGGTGTCGTCGATGTCGTGCTGGCCGTCGTTGCCGGCTTGGCCGCGTCCGGCTTGACCGGCTCCGGCTTGCCTGCGTCGGTCGCAGCGGGGTTCTTGCTGGTGCCCGCTTCGCCCCAGATATCCTGCTTGCTGATCTTGTCCGCCGGCGTGGTTGGCGACGTCGAGCCCGAAGCAGCAGATCCTGCAGCGGCCGCGGCGCCTGCCGCAGCCGCTGTCGCTGCGGTGGCTGGCGACGTCGCCGGCGTCTTCGACGCCATGCCGGTCGGCTTGCCGTCCTGCAACTGCTTCAACTTCTGCTGCAGCTCGGCGATTTCCGAATCCTTGAGGCCGATCAGACGATCGTTCTTGCCCTTGAGGTCTTCCAGTTCCTTCACGCGCGATTTGAGTTCACCGGTTTCCTGGTCGCGCGCGGTGAGCGCTTCCTTCGCGCGCGCGAGTTCGGACTTCAGCTCCGTCGCCGCGGCACTGCCGGCGCCGCCGCCACCGGGGCGGTCCGCCATCGCGATGCTGTCCTTGCCGGCCTTCGGCGGCACCAGTTCGAGGCGCTCGCTGGAAGACTTCGGTGGCGTCGTGCCCGCCGTGGCGCCGCTGGCTTTCTTCGGCGGCGCGGCCGGACTCGCAGACGGCTTGCTGCCGGCATCGGCGACCAGGGTCGGGCTCGCGCGGCCACCGCGCCAGTCCTCGACCTGCGATTGCACCTGCGAGGCGGCCTCGGTCGCGGAGCCGATCGCCTTGACCTCGTCGGCCGACGGGATGCGCAGGATCGCACCGCGCTTGAGCGCGTTGATGTTGTCCTTGTAGAAGGCGTTCGGATTGCTCTTCCACAGCGCCAGCATCATCTGATTGACGTTGCGGCCGTCGCCGACCGAGTGCGCGACTTCGGACAACGTCTGCCCCGCTTCGACCGGACCGTACTGTCCGTCAGCCACTTTGGCCGTTGCTGCCGGCGCAGCGGCCGGCTTCGGTGTGCTGGCGCGGGGCGCCGCCGGAGCCGCTGCGACCGCGGGCCTTTCGGCCGGCCTCTCGCGCTTGCTCAAGGTGACCGTACCGGGCGACGCCGGCATCGGGCTGGTCGTCGTGGTGCGCGCGGTCGCCGGCGCCGTCACCGGCGGGTCGAGCAGGATCGTGTATTCGCGCAGCAGGCGACCCTTCGGCCAGTTCGCCTCGACCAGGAAGTCGAGGAAGCTGTCACGCACGGGTTCCTTGCTGGTGACCTTGATGATCGGCTCGCCCCTGCTGTTCTTGCCCAGGCTGAACTCGAGCGGCACATTGAGGCGCGAGCGGTTGAGGCCGATGCGATCGAAGTCCTCGGCGGCGGCGAGGTTGACCAGCAGACCTTCGGCTTCGCCGGGGCCGCCCTGCAGCACCGGAATCTCGGCGTCGAGCGGCTGATTGAGCTTGGAATTGACGTGCACCGGACCCAAACCCAGCGCCAGAGCATTCGTTCCGCCCAGCGCAAGCGCGATCGCAAGCGGCAGTTGCAGCGGTCGTTTCATTGAAGCGTGCCCCCCTAGGCGAATAGGCCGAACCCGGATTCGGGTACATCTCGAAGCGGCCTTATAACATAATCGTAACTCTCGGGTCTGCAGGCGATTTCCGCACAGTTCGGAATGTCCGACGCAGGCCACAAAAGCTTTTTCGAGCGCGCTGCCAAACGGCGCAAAAGCGTCGAACCGGTCACATTACAGATGGTTCTTGGCGAGCAGCTCGGCGATCTGCACCGCATTCAGTGCGGCGCCCTTGCGGATATTGTCGGAAACGACGAACAGATCGAGCCCGCGTGGATGCGAAATATCCTCGCGGACGCGGCCGACGAACACCTCGTCCTTGCCCGCCGCATGCGTGACCGGCGTCGGATAGCCGCCTGCGCGGTGTTCGTCGACGACCACCAGGCCGGGCGTTTTTTCGAGCAGCGCGCGCGCATCGGCGGCGCTGATCTTTTCGCGCGTCTCGATATGCACCGCTTCGGAGTGGCCGTAGAACACCGGCACACGCACCGAGGTCGCATTCACCTGGATGCGCTCGTCCTCGAGGATCTTGCGCGTCTCCCAGACGATCTTCATTTCTTCCATCGTGTAGCCGTTGTCGAGGAAATCGCCACCGTGCGGAATCACGTTGAACGCGATCTGCACCGGATACACCTCGGCCTCGACGTCCTGGAAATTCAACAGCGCTGCGGTCTGGCGGCCGAGCTCGTCGATCGCGCGCCGGCCGGTACCGGACACCGACTGGTACGTCGCGATATTGATGCGCTCGATGCCGACCGCACGATGAATCGGCGCCAGCGCGACCATCAACTGCATCGTCGAACAGTTGGGGTTCGCGATGATGCCGCGATTCGCGTACTGCGCGATCGCGTGCGGATTGACCTCGCTGACCACCAGCGGGATATCGTCCTGGTAGCGGAACTCCGACGTGTTGTCGATCACCACCGCACCTGCTGCCGCCGCGCGCGGCGCGTGCTCGCGCGAGACCGAGCCGCCGGCCGAGAAGAACGCGATGTCGATGCCGTTGAAATCATAGGTTGCAAGGTCGCGCACACTGACCTCGCGATCGCCGAACGTGACCGTGCTGCCGGCCGAGCGCTCGCTCGCCAGCGGAACCAGTTCGGCGATCGGAAATTTGCGCTCCTGCAGCACCGCCAGCAGGGTTTCGCCGACGGCGCCGGTCGCGCCGACGATCGCGATGTTGTAGTTCGTCTGATTGCTCATGTCGTAGTCCGGGAATCGGGAATCGGGAATCGGGAATCGGGCGCAGCGTGCCGCTGCGGTGCCGGCGGCTCAAGCAGTGCGCGCGGCCAGCACTTCGGGATTGATCGCGCTGAGCGGACGGCCGGCGTGCGGGCCCTGGCCGAGCGCCGCGATGAGGTTGTCGATCGCCAGCGCGACCATTGCGCGTCGCGTCGCCGCGCTCGCGCTCGCGATGTGCGGCGTCAGCACGACACTGCGGCAGGCGAGCAAGCCCGGATGCACGTTCGGCTCGTTCTCGTAGACATCCAGACCGGCACCGGCCAGCTTGCCCGCCGCCAGCGCCGCTGCCAGGGCGGCATCGTCGACGATGCCGCCGCGCGCGATGTTGACCAAGGTCGCCGTCGGCTTCATCCGTGCGAGTTCCGGCGCGCCGATCGCGTGGCGATTGCCGGCCGCGTACGGCAGCGCGAGCAACAGGTGATCGCTGCTGGCGAGCAACGTGTCCTTGTCGACGTAGTGCGCGTTGCCATCGCACTCGATGTCGGCGGAAGCGCGCGAACGGTTGTGATACAGCACGCGCATGCCGAAACCGCGCGCACGCCGCGCGATCGCCTGGCCGATACGCCCCATGCCGAGAATGCCGAGCGTCGCGCCGTGGATGTCCTGGCCGAGCATCAGTTCGAACGACCAGCTCGTCCACCTGCCTTCGCGCAGCCAGCGCTCCGCTTCGGCCACGCGCCGCGCGGTCGCGAGCAGCAGCGCCCAGGCGAAATCGGCCGTGGTTTCGGTCAGCACGTCGGGGGTATTCGTCGCGACGATGCCGGCCTGGGTCAACGCGGCGATATCGAGATTGTTGTAGCCGACGCCGATGTTCGCGATCGCTTTCAGTCGTTTCGCATCGGCGACGGCGGCAGCGTCGATGCGATCGGGAATGCTGGCCAGCACACCGTCGGCATCGTGCAAGCCGGCCGCCATCGCTGCCGGCGTATAGGCCGTCACCGCAGCGGTCGTGACGACCTCGAAATGCTCGCGCAGGCGCGCGACGAGATCGGGAAATACCGGTTGGGTCACCCAGACTTTCATTCGCGCGTTCATGTCGTACTGCCTGGAATCCGCGGCGCGACGTCGCCGACATCGCCGCATTGCGCACGCTGGCGGAGCGCCTGGTCCATCAGCACGAGCGCGACCATCGCCTCGGCGATCGGCGTCGCGCGGATACCGACGCAGGGATCGTGGCGGCCCTTGGTCACGACCTCGACCGTTTCACCGGCCAGGTTCACGCTGCGGCCTGGGATCAGGATGCTCGAGGTCGGTTTCAACACGATCGATGCGACGACACGCTGACCGGTCGAGATGCCGCCGAGAATGCCGCCGGCGTGGTTGGAAAGAAATCCTTGCGGCGTGATCTCGTCGCGATGCTCGCTGCCCTTCTGCAGGACCGCCGCGAAACCGTCGCCGATCTCGACGCCCTTGACCGCGTTGATCGACATCAACGCCGAGGCGAGTTCGCCATCGAGCTTGCCGTAGATCGGTTCGCCCCAACCCGGCGGCACGCCGTCGGCGACGACGGTGACGCGCGCGCCGACCGAATCGCCGGACTTGCGCAAGCGGTTCACATATTCCTCGAGTTCTTCGACCATCGTCGCGTCCGGCCAGAAGAATGGATTGCCTTCGACCGCGGACTCGTCGAATGCGCGCGGCAGCAATTCGCCGATCTGCGCGAGGTGGCCCGCTACGCGCACGCCATGGCGCTCGGCCAGCCACTTCTTCGCAACCACGGCCGCGGCGACGCGCATCGTCGTCTCGCGCGCCGACGAGCGGCCGCCGCCGCGCGGATCGCGGATGCCGTACTTCTGCCAATAGGTGTAGTCGGCGTGGCCCGGCCGGAACGTCCCGACGATGTTGCCGTAGTCCTTCGAGCGCGCATCCGTATTGCGGATCAGCAAGGCAATCGGCGTGCCGGTCGTGCGGCCTTCGTAGACGCCGGAAAGAATCTCGACATCGTCGGCTTCGTGCCGCTGCGAGGTGTAGCGGCTGCGTCCGGTCGCGCGGCGTCCGAGATCGTTGCGGAATTCATCCGGCGCCAGCGCAAGCCCGGGCGGGCAGCCGTCGATCACGCAGCCGATCGCCGGTCCATGGCTCTCGCCGAACGTCGTCACGCTGAAGAGTTTTCCGAACGTATTGCTCGACATGATTGCGCGTACTGCCTGATTGGCCCTGGCCGGCGATGCGCGCGAGCGATTCGCGCGCGTCGCCTTCCGCATTCAGCTGCTGGTGAAGCGTCCGGTCGCGGCCGCGCGGATCGCATCGGCATGTTCGATCAGATCGCGGCGGTCGAGCAGGAATACGCCCATCTGGCCGACATCGAATTCGATCCAGTTGAACGGCACTTCGGGCAGCAACTGCATCAGTGCGCGCTCGCTCTCGCCGACCTCGACGATCAGCACGCCGTCGTCGCTGAGGAACTCCGGCGCCTCGATCAGGATGCGCAGAGCGAAATCCAGACCGTCCTCGCCGGCGCGCAATCCTAGCGCCGGCTCATGGCCGTACTCGGCCGGCAGCGCGGCGAATTCCTGCTCGGTCACGTACGGCGGGTTGCTGACGATGAGGTCGTAGCGTTCCCCGATGAGTCCGCTGAAAAGATCCGACGAAATCACGCGCACGCGTTCGCCGACATCCTGGAACTCGACGTTCTCGCGCGCCAGCGAGAGTGCTTCTTCGCTGATGTCGGCAAGATCGACCTGCCACTCGGGGTTGTACGCAGCGATCGCGATGCCGATGCAGCCGGAGCCCGTGCACAGATCGAGCGCACGTTCGACCGAGCGTTCGTCCAGCCACGGCGAAAAACCTGCCTGGATCAGCTCGGCGATCGGCGAACGCGGCACCAGCGCGCGGCCGTCCGATTTGAACTTGAGACCGGCGAACCAGGCCTCGCCGGTGAGGTACGCGACCGGCTGATGCTCGGCGATGCGGCGTTCGATCAGCTCGAGCACGGCCTGCTTCTCCTGCGCAGTCAGATGCGCCACGCCATACGCCGGCGCGATGTCGTGCGGCAGATGCAATGCATGCAGCACCAGATGCGTCGCTTCGTCGAGCGCGTTGTCGTAGCTGTGGCCGAAGGTGAGGCCGGCCGCGCCGAAGCGGCTGGCGCCGTAGCGGATGAAATCGACGATCGTGGCGAGTTCGCTGGTCACGAGGAGAAACCGCGCTGCGGAAGGTCGCACAGTATAAAGGCGTCGACCGCCGCGCGCGGACTGCCGCAGCGGCGCGTCGCCACGGCCGCGACGCAGCGGCCTGCGAGGAAGCGGCGCCTATAATGGGCGGATGACAACTCCCCTCGTATACGGCCGCGTCTCGGCGACCTGGCTGATCCTGATCGCCGCGTTCGCGCTTGCACTCGGCCTCTGGTTCGGCGCGCGCCTGTTCGGAACGCCGCCGCTGCCGCCGCTGCAAGCGGCCGTCCTCTACCCCAACGCGCGCCCGCTGCCGGACTTCCATCTCTCGCGCAGCGACGGCACGCCGTTGACGCTGGCCGACTGGAAAGGCCACTGGACGGTCGTGTTCTTCGGCTACACCAACTGTCCGGATGTCTGCCCGACCACGCTGACCACGTTCAAGCAGGTGTGGAAACAGCTCGACGCCGCGACCACGGCGAAGCTGCGCTTCGATTTCATCTCGGTCGACCCCGAGCGCGATACAGCGGAAACGCTGACCCGCTACGTCGGCTACTTCAGCAAGGATTTCGTCGCCGCCAGCGGTAGCGACGAGCAGCTGGCCGCACTGACGCGTGCGCTCGGCCTGGTCTATTCGCGCGGCGCGCCGGAAAACGGCACGTACACGGTCGACCACAGCGCCGCGGCGGTGATCATCGATCCGCAAGGTCGCCAGATCGGACTGTTCCGGCCGCCGTTCGCAGCGACGCAGGTCGCTGCCGATCTTGCGACCCTGACGTCGCTTCCAGGTGCCGCGCCCGTCGCCGGCCGGGCTGGCGGCTGATGGCGCGCGCTGGTTTCAAGGTCGCGCTGCAGTACGCGCTGCCGCATCGGTTCCTCTCACGCGTCGTGCTGTGGGCCACGCGCTGGACGTTCGCGCCGTGGAAGAATTTCCTGATCGGGCAGATCGTGCAGCGTTATCGCGTCGATCTCGCCGAAGCGCAGAACCCCGACCCGTTCGCCTATCCGCATTTCAATGCGTTCTTCACGCGTACGCTGAAACCCGGCGCACGTCCCTCGCCGGCCGACCCCGAAGCGATCGCCTGTCCGGCCGATGGCCGTATCAGCCAGGCCGGTCCGATCGAAGACGGACGCATCCTGCAGGCCAAGGGACAATCCTTCAGCGTGGCCGAATTACTCGGCGATGATGCCGCGGCGCACGCCTATGCCGGCGGCAGCTTCCTCACCGTGTATCTGTCGCCGCGCGACTACCACCGCGTGCACATGCCGCTGGCCGGCGAACTCGTCGAAACGGTGCACATCCCCGGACGCATCTTCAGCGTCGCGCCATTCGCGGTCGCGGCGATCCCGCGCCTGTTCGCACGCAACGAGCGCCTGGTCTGCCATTTTCGCGGCGAGCGCGGGCCGTTCGTGGTGGTGCTGGTGGGAGCGATGCTGGTTTCCGGGATCGAAACCGTCTGGCGTGGCGTCGAAGTGCCGCCGTACGCCTCGCAGATCACCCGGAGGGACTACCGCGCCGCCGCTGTCCGGCTTGCCCGTGGCGCCGAAATGGGGCGCTTCAATATGGGATCTACGGCGATCGTGCTGGTTCCCGACGCCATCGGGCAAATCTCGAGCGAATTGATGCCGGAACAGGCCGTGCGCGTCGGCGTCCGCGTCGGCATCCAGAGACTCGTCAAAATGTGACACGGTTCGACGATTTGTGACGCGAGGGACCGCGCTTTTCCCGGCGTTTGGGCTTAGAATTGCGTTAACCGGAAGCGCCGACTTCGGTCCAACGCAATCGTGAGGGGAAGGATCGATGCAATTCGTCACCCGCCTGATCGCACTGACGCGCTCGATGCAGCTGCGCCGTCAGTTCCGCGAGATCAACAGGGCACTCGAGCAGTTGCCGCCGAATGCACGGCGCCAGCTCGCCGCGATTTCGCTGCGCGAATTCGCCAATGCGTCGAAGAGCGAATTCCCGCATCTGTACGCGACGCCGCCCGAGGAAAAATATCGTCCGTGGGGCAGCGGTGCCGATATCGGTCTGGAACGCCTGCGCTCGGACAACCTGCAGGTGCGCTTGCGCGGTGTCGCCTTGTGGCTGACCGTGGTCTATCACGAAACCAAGGACTCACCGTTCGCCGAGCAGCAGGAGTTGCACCGTCAGGTGATGCGCTCGCTGCGCACCCTGAAGGAAGCGATTCCCGCGGCGGATTTGAACCGCTGGATGCTTGGCGAGGCCGAAGCGGCCTGACAGTCGGTCCCCGCAAACATTGAAGAACGGCGCGCGAGATCGCGCCGTTTTTGTTTGTGCCGAGTGATGTTTCAACGCACCGGGTTCGCACCCTACCCGTTTCAGCGCCCGCAGGACGGAACTTTCAGCGTCTGGCCAGGCTTGATCGCGTAACGCGGCGCGCGCAGGCCGTTGGCGGCGGCGATGTCCTGCACGCTGCAGCCGCCGCTGTGGCGCGCGATCGACGCCAGCGAATCGCCTTTGCGCACGAGTACCGATTTCGTTTTCGGCCTCGCCACCGGCTGGCCTTGCGCGAGGGCGACCGGCGGCGGCGTCGGCACCACCGCCGAGTGCAGGTCCGCAGCCAGGGTCGGCCAGCGTCCGTCCGCGCAATCGCGCGTATAGACCTTCTCCAGCTGCAGCGGCACCTGCAGCTTCGCGCCGGCCGGCTCCGGCCGTTGCGGGTCGAGCTGCGGATTGAGATTGCGCAAGGTACGGAACCAACCGTCGTGCATGTTGCCGTCCTGCCCGAGGCAGACGGTCAATTCGGCGATCGACGCCGGCCGCTTCAAGGTGATGCTGCCGGGATGGCCGGGAATCTTCGGGAACTCGAGGTTGTAGCGCTCCGGGTGCATGAACAGCCATGCCGCCGCAAGGACCATCGGCACGTACTCGCGCGTCTCCTGCGACACCGCGTAGTAGACCTGCGGATCCCAGAAGCTGACCGCACCGCCCTTGCCGGCGCGGCGCTGCATCGCGCCTTCGCCGCCGTTGTAGGCGCCGATCACCAGTTCGATATTGTTGTTGAAGATCGCCAGCTGTTCGTTCAGATAGGCCGCATTCGCGCGCGCGGCGAGCTTCGCATCGAAGCGCTGGTCGAAGCCGTCGACGCTGCCAAGACCGAAGCGCAGGCCCGTCGCGTACATGAATTGCAGCGGGCCTGACGCGCCCGAGCGCGACACCGCGTGCACCTTGCCGCCGGACTCCTTCGCCAGCATGCCGAACAGCAGCGCTTCGGGCAGGCCGGCTTTCTCGTACTCCGGCCACATCAGATAGCGCATGTACTCGTAGTTCTCGTACGCGTCCATCAGGTTCGGCCGGTACTGCGTCAGCCATTCCTCCAGCGCCGCCTTGACCGGGCCGTTCATCGCGATGATGTCGCTGAGTTCGCGCCCCTTCAGCAGGGTCATCGTGCGGCCGAGCTGCGGCACCGAACTGACCACCGGAGACGTTTCGCCCGCCTCGACGGTCGCTTCCGGCGTGTCGCCGCCGCTGTCGCCTTCGACGGTCTGGTCCGAGCGGCTGCCGATGCCCTGGCGCAGCAAGGCATCGAAACCGGCGACGAAGCGCTGCTGGTCGCACGCCGCTACGCTGGCGCAGCTGGTCGCCGCCGAACGCAAGTCGTCGAGCGCCGCCTTGATCTCGTTTTGTGCCTGCTGGGTATTGCCGGCGCGCGCCATATCGAGACCGGCCGCATAGCGCCTGCCGTCCTGGTCCAGACGCTCGTACAGCGCATTCGCCGCGGCATCGTCGACTTTCGCCACGGCCGGCGGCGGCTTGTGCGGCGCAGTGCCGGCGCAGGCGGTCAAGCAAGCCAGCAGGATTGCGGTTGCGATAACGTGGGAACGATCGGACATCGAGTCGGCAAGGCCAAGGAACGAGCGCGGCACGTTACCCGCTGGTCCGTACCGCGGCAACCTCGGCGTGAAGGAGGGAGCGCCATGCGCTCCCTCCCCGAGGCTCAACGCGTCGACCCGTCGAAGCCGTCGCGGAAGATCACGTCCGCGGCTCCCACCGCTTTTTCCGCGTCGATGAAACCGAAGCCGTCGAGTTGGGTCCAGCCATGGCCGATCTGATTGCGGATCACGCCGGAGAACGTGCCGCCCGACGTCGTCGTGCCGCTGAACGCCATGCCGTCGTTCGCGACGACGCCGCTCGGCAGGAACACGCCGCCGCCGAACAGGTCGGACAGGTAGTTCGCCGTGGTCGTGCCGGGCCCTGGCGCACTGCCGGCGCCGGTCGACGCCGAATGCTGCGCCCCGCGGCCGACGGTGAAACGAATGCTCTTGCCGTCGCTGAACTGCCCGGGCGTGAAGCCGACCGTCATCGTCCAGAACTGCGAGGAGCCGTTCGACGGCGCGCCGGCGAGATTGCTGAATCCCGTGTACGGCGCCACACTGGCCGGCACCTGGATGTCGGCGGGCGCGAGGCCCACCAGCGATCCGAGTCCAAACGCGATCGTTGCCGGCTCGAAGACGAGTCCCGGGAAATTGTTCTCGAAATAGACGACCGCGCCGCTACCGGCATCCTGCACGCCGTTGTTGCCGCCGGTGACGTTGCCGCCCGTCGCCGCGGTACCCGCCGGATTGAACGTGATGCTCGCGATCGAGCCCGCGCCCGAATAGCTCAGGTCGAACGATTCCGGATCGTTGCCGCCAGTTCGCTTGTTGGACTCCTCGTCTGAGCGGATCGTCAGCGTCACCGTGCCGCCGTCGCCGGTCGCCGCCGTGCCGGTCGCGAGCATCGGGTCGAGATCGTGCGGGAACGTGCTCTGCTGCAGAATCGTGCGCAGCTCGTCGGGCGTGACCGAGCGTGGACCTCCGCGCGACTGCAACACCAGCGCTGCGATCGCCGCCGCATGCGGCGCCGCCGCGCTGGTGCCGCCGAAGTTCGGGTTGGTATCGAGATCGCCGCCGCTGTCGGAGACGAAGAACGAGGTATTCGCCTGATCGGCCGCGGCGATACGCGGTACCTGGCGCACCTCCGGTTGCGGCAGGCGATTCGCGTCGGCGTCGAACAGGATCGTCGCCGGCCCCGGCGACGTGAAGTATTCCGGTGCATTCGGACGGAACACGCTGTAGGCCGCCGTGCCGTTGCAGCCCTTCGCCGTGGCATGCCCCTTCGTCGTCGTCGTGTTGTAGCTGAAATACTCCGCGGGCCCGAAGCCGGAGCCGCCGTTGCCGCGCACAATCCAACGCACGCGCGTCGGCAGCTGCGTGGCGGTCGGCACGGTCGAACGCGCGATCAGGAACTGCATCTGCGACTGTCCCGCCGGCGACTTGATCACGCCGAGCTCGACCGGACGGTTGTTGGCGATGTTGTTCGTGGTCAGCGATGCGGCCGCGATGAACGCGCCGGTATCGACGCGGAACGCCAGCAGGTTGACGTCGGTGGTGACGCCGGCCACGCCGTGCGCGGTGTTGATCGTCAGCGAGAACGTCCCCGTCGTGGTGGCGTACCGCGACACCTTGATCGAATACTGGCCGCTGGTCGGAGGGCTGAAGGTGACCGTTTCGTCGGTGCCGGTGTCCTGGTTGACGATCACGTTGCCGTTGGAATCGATCACCGACACGATGCCGTCGATGTCGCCGCTGGTCGCGGTCTCCTGGATCACGTACAAGGTGCCTTGCACGAACGGCGGCAACGGCGGGGTGCTGGTCTGGTCGAACGTCACCGAGGTGACCGTGCTGGTGATGGTGCCGCTGTTCGTGTAGATCGGCGGCTGGTCCAGTTCCGGCGTGCGCAGATCGTATGGGTCGTCCCATTGGATCTCGAAGCCCTGCGAGTTCTGCACGCTGGCCGGATAATTGACGAGCTGCGCGACATCGAGCTGCCCGGACGCCGGATTGAAGTTGTGGAAGCCGCCGGCATAGAACTGCGCCGGCACGCCGCTGAGATCGATGTTCGTGCCGACGAGCGCGCTGTTCGTCGCGCCGGTGTTGCCGTCGCCGTTCGCGACCCAGCGCAGCTCGGACTCGTACGCGTTGATGCCGATGTTGTTGCCGGCGGACGAGAAATACGCGACGCCGGCCGCGGCGACTTCGTCGATCGCGGCGCCGATGATCGTCTCGCCGAAGAACGGCTCGCCGCCGTAGCTGATGTCGTCGGTGATGACGTCGGCATTGAAGCCGGCGATGCCCGTGTGCCCGGGCAGGTTGGCGAGCTTGCGGATGCTTTCGGCAAATGCCACTTCGCCGAGCGATCCGCTGGCGAAGCCGAGCCGCGCGCGCGGCGCCATCTTGTGCAGAATCTGCACCATGCCGCGGCCTTCGTCGGACGCCGGCGCAGGGCTGTCGACGAGCACCTCGACCGGCTGCGTATTGATCGGATTGCTGGCCGCCCCGGGCAGATCGAAGTTCGCGACATCGTCGGTCGCGGTCGGCGCCGCGGTCTGCGTGTCGAAGCTGTCCGACATCGCCGCGATCGTCATGCCGGAACCGTCGATGTTGACCGCCGCGGCGGGATCGTAGAGCTGGTTGATGCGATCGATGCGGTGCTGCACGACGCCCTGGTCGAACGCCGTGCCGATCTTGTTCAGCGTGGCGCCCAGAACGGCGTTGCCGCCGGACGCCGGCGCAGCGGTCGCGCCGAGGGCATCGGGTTGCGCTTCGATCGCATCGACTTGCGGCTTCAGCGCGAGAAACACCGCGCGCACGCCGTCGACCTTGGCCAACGCGGCCACGTCTTCGATCGCAACATAGCCTTCGACGATACCGACCCGGCGGTACTTCGGATCGACAGCGGTGATCGTCAGCGACGGCGCGCGTGCAACGAGCCGTTGACGCACGCTATCGAAGTCGCCGCGGCCGCTCAGCGTGATGTCGACCAACAGGCGCCCCGAGGCCGCATCCGTGATCGCCTGCGCCGCATAGGACGCCGCCTGCTCGCTCAAGGCATCGGATGAGGCGGCTGCGCGACCGCGCTGTACCAAATCGTTCTCGACGAGCTTGTCGAGGCCGTAGCCGAGATTCTGCGGAACGTCGCCGGCGGCATGCGCCGAACCGGCAAAAAGGACGAGCGCGGCGACGAGCGCGCGGTTAAAACGCGTGAACGCAAATGACATGACGTCGGTTCTCCCCAGAGCGAGACATCTGTACGCCTGGAGGCTAAACCCGTGGAGAACGGCACACAATAGGCGGCTGTAGGGTCTGTCGTCCAATGTCCAGTCCGCCACGTTATCTGCACATGCGGTCCGGTCGGGCGTGCGTCGCGCCAGAGCTGCGCGTCGGTGTGCTGCCGCGGGCTATCTCTGCAAGCGACCGGCTTGCTCGAATACCGCGGCCCGCAGGGCTTCGTCATCGCCCGGTCGTGGGCCGGCATCCACTTCCTGCCAATCTTCTTGTCCGGCGAACAAACCAGGGTCGCGCAACGGATGGACGACGGCGACAGGCTAGAATTGGCAGCTCGGTGTTCAATGAGGGTTGAAGCATGAGCGGCATACTGGTCGGCAAGGGCGACCGAGAAGTATTCCTGTTGCCGAAGTATGCGAATCGCCACGGCATGGTCGCCGGGGCGACAGGCACGGGCAAATCGGTATCCTTGATGCTGCTCGCCGAGGGATTCTCCAAACTCGGCGTGCCGGTGTTCCTCGCCGATGTCAAAGGCGATCTTGCCGGCCTCTCGCAGGCCGGCGTGATGAACGACAAGCTGAAAGCCCGTATCGACAAGCTCGGGCTGGCCTGGACGGCAACCGCCAATCCGGTCGTCTACTGGGACATCTACGGCAAGGCCGGCCATCCGGTGCGCACGACGGTGTCGGAAATGGGCCCGAACCTGCTCGGCCGCTTGCTCGAACTCAACGATACGCAGTCCGGCGTGCTCGAGGTCGTGTTCAAAGCGGCCGACGACGAAGGCCTGCTGCTGCTCGACCTTAAGGACCTGCGCGCGCTGCTGGTCTACGCGAGCGAAAACGCCAAGGACCTTTCGCAGCACTACGGCTTGATCTCGCCGACCTCGATCGCGGCAATCCAGCGCGCGCTGCTCTCGCTCGAACAAGCCGGCGGCGACCAATTCTTCGGCGAGCCGGCGCTGGAACTGGCCGACTTCATGCGCCAGGATCTGTCCGGCCGCGGCATCGTCAACATCCTCGCGGCCGATCAGCTGATCCTGAAACCGAAGCTGTACGCGACCTTCCTGTTGTGGATGCTGTCGGAGCTGTTCGAAACCTTGCCCGAGGTCGGCGACCTCGATCAGCCGAAGCTGGTGTTCTTCTTCGACGAAGCGCACCTGCTGTTCGACGATGCGCCCGCGGCGCTGCGCCAGCGCGTCGAACAAGTCGTGCGCCTGATCCGTTCGAAGGGCGTCGGCGTGTATTTCTGCTCGCAGAATCCAGACGACGTGCCGGACGTGATCCTCGGCCAGATGGGCAATCGCATCCAGCACGCGCTGCGCGCGTTCACGCCGCGCGACCAGAAGGCGGTCAAGGCCGCGGCCGAGACGTTCGCCCCGAATCCGAAGATCAAGGTCGTCGATGTGATCACCCAGCTCGGCGTCGGCGAGGCGCTGGTGTCGACGTTGCAGGAAGGCGGCGTGCCGCTCCCGGTCGAGCGCGCGCTGATCGCCTCCCCGGGCTGCCGCATCGGCACGGTGACCGATGCCGAACGCGCAGCGGTGCGCGCGCGCTCGCCGATCGGCACCAAGTACGATGCCGCGATCGATCGCGAGTCGGCGTTCGAGAAACTCAACGCGCGCGCGCAGGCGGCTCCCGCGGACGACGACGCCAAACCGTCCGCGAAAAGCGACGGCGCAGCCGGCGGCGGCTGGGTCGACGGCGCGAAGGACATGCTGTTCGGTACCAAGCGCCGTCAGGGCATGGTCGAGACGATGGCGAAATCGGTCGTGCGCAATGCCGGCGGCCAGCTCGGCCGTGCGCTGCTGCGCGGCGTACTCGGCTCGCTGAAGCGCTGACCTCTCGTGTCTGCCCCGCGGAGCTGCGATGACGACCACTGATGAAGCGATCGTGCCGTTCTGGGAACGGCTGCGCGAGATCTGCTTGTACCCGGCGCATCCCGCCGCACTGACGACGCTCGCCGCGCTGGCGGCATCGCAACTGGTCGCGCGCCACCTGCCGCTCGGCTTCGTGTTCGGCCTGATCGTCTGGGTCGCGTTGTACAAATACGCCTTCGAGTGCCTGCGCGCCTCGGCGAACGGGCGGCTCGAACCACCGGAAATCGGCTTCGATGTCGGCGACGATCTCGGCCGCAAACAGATCCTGCTGCAGCTCGTCTTCATCGTTCTCGGCGTGTTCGTCTTCGCCATGTTCGGCTCGTCCGTCGGCATCGTTGCACTGCTGCTGCTCGGCTTCGCCTACCCGGCGGCGACGATGTCGCTGGCGATGGACGAAAGCCTGCTCGGTGCGCTCAATCCGGGCAAATGGCTCGCCATTTCCACTCGCTTCGGCTGGCCCTATCTCACCGTCGTCCTCCTCTGCGCGGTCATCTTCCTCAGCCAGGTATTCGCGCAATCGCTGGTCGCCTCGCTGCTACCCGGATTCGTGGCGACGCTGATCACCGCCTTCATCGCGGACTATGCGATCGTGGCGACGTTTCACCTGATGGGTTATCTGATCTACCAGTACCACGACGAAGTCGGCTACACGCCGATGCCGCCGCTCGCCGCGCTGCGCACGGCAACGGACGATCCGGACCAGGTGCTGCTCGACGAGGCCGCCGAACTCCTGCGCGACGGCTATCCGGAAGAAGCCACCGATCATCTCGGCACGCAGATCCGCGCGCAAGGCGGTTCCGACGCGATGCACACGCAGTACCGCAAGCTGCTCGCATTGACCGGCCGCCGCGACGAACAGCTGCGCCACGGCCGCGAATGGATCAGCACCCTGCTCGCGCAGGACAAGGATCGCAAGGCGATCGAAGTCGCGCGCGAATGCCTGGCTCTGGATGCGTCGTTCCAGCCGGCGCAGGCCGAACACATCACGCGCCTCGCCGAGAAGGCAGCCGCTGCGAGCTCGACCGATCTTGCGCTGCAGCTCGTGTCGGGCTTCCACAAGCGCCACCCGAAGCATCGCGACATCCCACAGAACTATCTGCTCGCGGCGAAACTGCTGGCCGAGCGCAAGGGCAAAGAGGCCGAGGCGCGCGCGCTGCTGGATCAGCTGGCGCGCGCGTATCCCGAGCATCCGCTCGCTGCGGATATCAAGGACTATCGGCAGTTCCTCGACAAGCTGGCTGCGCCGGTCAGGCCGAGTCCCGCGAACTGACGGCACGCGACTGCTGCACCTTCGTGCGCGGCTAGGCCACGTCGCTCAGCAGCAGGCGCGCCTTGTCCGCCTGCACCGACGTGGGCCAAACCTGCTCGATCGCCGCCAGCACCTGCTTCGAGATCGCCTTCTGCAAGTGCGCCTGGCGCACGTCGGCGGCGTACGTCAGCACATGCCGCGCGGCGGCGTCGAGCCGCGGCGTGCGTGGCTCGTAGCGCGCGCAGCGATACAACGCGACGCGCACGTCGAAGTCGTCCGGGCGGCGCGCGGCGATCGGCTCCAGCAATGCGCGCGCCGCGGGAATCTGCAGGCGTCCGAGATGCTGCTGCGCCTTCGCCAATGCGGCACGATCATCCGCGGCAGCATCGGCGATGCTGTCCTCATCGAGGAATGCACGCCGCTCCCAGCCGAGCGCGAGCAGCGCACCGCAGACGATGCCGCCGGCGTGCGCATCGAATCCGACATGCGCGCCTTTGTTCAAGAACAGATTCACGAGCTCCCAGCCGAGCCAGAACGGCAGCAGCACCAACGCCGGCGCCTTGACGTAGTCGAACGCGACGAAGAACCACCAGAAGAACCGCACCTTGCGCCGACCCCGCAGCACGCAGTACGCGCCCATCAACGCTGCGATCGCGCCCGACGCGCCGAGCGCACTGCCGGCGTCGCCCCAACGCCAGGCGAGACTGAACATCGCGCTGCCGGTACCGCCGAGCAGACACACGGCGAGAAACAGCTACGCACCGAGTGCGCCTTCGACGAGCAGGCCGAGCGCGGCGAGAAAGATCATGTTGCCGAGCAGATGACCAACGCCGCCGTGCAGGAACATCGCACCCAGCATGCGATGCGGATCGAATTCGGAAAGACGCAGCATCCAGCGTTCGGTGAACGCGGCATTCCGCTGGCGTTCGAATTCGTCGCGATGTTCGCGCCAGACCGCGTAGCCCGCAGCTTGCGGCGTGATGCGGCGGCCGCCGGCGAGCTCGCTCACGAACGCAGGCTCCGATTGCACGATCAGCGCGCCGAGACGCGTACCGCCGGCGCGGACGGCCGCATCGAAACGTTCGCCGCGCTTGGGGGGCATCGGCTCGTGTCGAGAGCTATCCGCGGTACGCCGGGAATTCCTCCTCTGCGAGATCTGCGCTCGCGTAGTAGTCGAGCGCGCGTTCGCGCACGTAATCATCGCCGGATTGCAGGAAGCAGAACACGAACACGTTGGCCAGGATCAGCGCGAGCGTGACCCGCGGAGAGTTCGCGCGCGTGGGCGTACGGTGCAGCGGCAGGATCAACACGTCGCGGCTCCCTTCCGCGCTGACGATCGCCAATTCCATGCGTTCGCAGCATCCGCGTCGCACGGAAGCGGCAGGGCATTGACGCCGTGGCGATCCGCGCCTTAGCGTCGCGCATCCGCTGCCCGCTGACTGGCTTTGAATGAGCTGCCTGCATCCACCTGCCATCGCTTCGAGCGCCGACACCGGCAGCGACGTGCAACCGCAGCCGCAGCGGTGCGCGAGCGAAATCGTTCTTCATGTCATGTTCCGTCGAGCGTGCGTCCCGCCAGCAGCCACGTCGACGGTCGAGTCGGCAACGCGCTTGCATCGCGCGACGGTGCGCGCATGAGCCGCTGGCGCGCGCCGGCTGCCGCGTCGACGGCCGTCATCACGGCCGACGGTCATCGCCGGCTGAAGGAAGAGCTCGACGAACTGTGGCGCGTGCGCCGGCCCGAGGTCGTGCGCGCGCTCGCGGCCGCGGCGGCCGAAGGCGATCGGTCCGAGAACGCCGAATATACCTATCGCAAGAAGCAGCTCGGCGAGATCGACCGCCGCGTGCGCTATCTCAGCAAACGGCTGGAACGGCTGCGCGTGATCGACAGCGTGCCGACCGATCCCGGCGCGATCTACTTCGGCGCCTGGTTCTGCGTCGAGGACGAGGGCGGCGACGAACACGAGTACCGCATCGTCGGACCCGACGAAACCGATGCAACGCTCGGCTGGATCAGCATCGATTCGCCGTTGGCGCGTGCCGCGTTGAAGAAGCATGCGGACGACGAGTTCGACGCCGAGCTGCCGGCAGGCAAGACGCGCTTCGTCGTGATCGGTGTGCGCTACGGATAGTGATCGCGTGAACGAGAAGTGCAAGCAAGACTCGCCGCCCTGCCATCGCTCATGAAAAAAGCCGCGCAATGCGCGGCTTTTTCGACGAAGCGTAAAGTCCGGCTTACTGCTGTATCGGCAGATACACCTTGAAGGTTTCCTGATCTTCCGGCGCATCCGGCGCGGAGGTCAGCTCGTCCCAGAAGCGGCCGAGGCCGGCTTCGGCGTAACGGTAGCCGTGCGTCTCCGCGTACGCCTTCTGATTCAGGCGCAACAGCGGCAGCGCGGCCGGGCTGCCGGTGTACTCGGTCACCAGCGCCTTGCCCTGGTACCACAGCGCCGCTCGCACGTTGCCGCCGACGACGAGCATGCCGGCGTGATCCTTGTCGCCGGCGTTGTACGTCTTCGGCTGGCCGTCGTCCTCGCCGCTGTCGGTGTCACTCGCCGCCGGCACCGGCGTCTCGATCGTGTAGTCGTGCTTGTCGAGGGTGAACGTCGCCGCACTGACCGGCACCGCGATGCTGAAGGCGTAGTCTTCCTCGCCCCAGTTCGTCGTGATCGTCATGCGTGGACCGGCCTGGGTCAGGCCCGCCTTCTTCAGCGCCGCGTCGATCTCGGTCAGCGCCGTGCTGGTCGCATCGGCGACTTCGTCGAGCGAACGCTTGGCCTTGGTCGCGACCAGGAACACCGGCTTCGCCGTGACGTCGGCGATGTCGATCTTCTGATCCTTGTAATCGGTGTTCGGAAAGCCGGCCAGCATCGCCGCGATGTTGTTGAGGTCGGACTGGATCGTCTGCGCCGGATCGCCGTAGATGTACAGACCCGCATAGCGCGAGATCAGGTTCCACCCGTAGTCGGCATCGAACGACCAGTTGATCTTCACGGTGCGGCCGTTCTGCGAAGGCTCGAAACCGATTGCGAACGTCTTGTTCTCGCCGGTCCAGTTGTTGTCGACCTTCATCTCGATCTTGCTGTCCTGATCGCTCTTGCTGATCTCGTAGCTGCCGTTGCCGACGCGCGGCAGCGCGCTGCTCCACGACACCTTGGCGCCCGGGCCGGATTCGACGCCGTCGAGCTTGATCTGCACCTGCGGATCGAGGCCGCGTACGGCGGCCCACTGCGGGAAACGGCGGAACGTGTTGACGGTGTCGTACGCCTGGCGCAACGGACTGGAGACCACGACCGAGCGCTCGACATGGCCATGGCTCGGCAGCAACACGCCGATGACCACTCCCAGCACGAGCACGATCAGCAGCGAAACCAGAATTTCGAGGATACGAATCATCCGAAGCATCTCCAGGGCGTCAGCCGTTGCCGACGCAGGTGGCGGAACAACCGGCAAGGCCGCACGCGCCCTCGTCGGTCCCCGTCCCACGCGCCTGCGCGACCCCGCGTGCGCGGGGCAAGTCGCCGATGGTACTGGACTCCGGGGCGGGCGCGCTACGCCCTGTCCAAGGGCGCAGCCGGGATCGGGCACGCTCGTGCGCTAGACGATGCCGAGTTCGAACGCCTTCAGCACGGCGCGCGTGCGGTCGCGCACGCCGAGCTTGGAGAGGATGTTCGACACATGATTCTTGACCGTGCCTTCGGCGACGCCGAGCGAGTTGGCGATTTCCTTGTTGCTGTAGCCGCCGGCCATCAGGCGCAGGATCTCGGTCTCGCGATCGGTCAGCGGATCGGGACGATCCAGGCTGACGAACTCGTTGTGCATGCGCTCGAGGCCGGACAAGAGGCGCTGCGTCACCACCGGCGCGACCAGCGAACCGCCGGCGGCGACGGTCTTCACCGCATCGACGAGCTGGTCCAGCGACACGTCCTTCAGCAGATAGCCGCGCGCGCCGGCCTTCAGGCCGGCCAGCACCAGCTGGTCGTCGTCGAAGGTGGTCAGGATGATCGTCGGGGGCAGCTGGCTCGTCGCCGCCAGCGCATTCAGCACGTCGAGGCCGGACATGCCGGGCATGCGCATGTCGAGCAGGACGACATCAGGCTTGACGCGCGGAATCGTCTCGACCGCCTGCGTACCGTCGCCGGCCTCGGCAATGACGCGGATCGAATCGGACAACTCCAGCAGCGAGCGGATGCCCTGCCGCACCAGGGTCTGGTCGTCGACCAGGCAGACTTCGATCATTCCATCCTTGCTCATGCAATGTTCTCCAAAGGCAGCGAGGCATCCAGGGTGAAGCCCTGCCCCTTCCCGGTGACGATATCAAGCCGCCCGCCGAACTGCGCCAGGCGTTCGCGCATGCCGGACAGGCCGTTGCCGTGCTTGAACTGGGTCGCGCCCTGGCCGTCGTCGCGCGCGTGGATGACCATCTGGCGGTCCTCGCTGCGCTCGAAGCGCAGCCACAGGTTGCGCGCGCCGGCATGGCGCACGGAATTGGTGATGATCTCCTGCGTGCAGCGCAACAAGACCTGCGCACGCTTCGGATCGTCGACGCTGAAGCGCGGCGGCAGCTCCAGATGGATCGCCAGGCCCGGCACGCCCTCGGTCAAATTCTGCAGCGCCTGGGTCAGATCGATGCTGTCGCCCTCGCGCAGCTGGCTGACCACCTCGCGCACGTCGCTGAGCAGCAGCTTGGCAACCGACTGCGCCTGACGCACGTGTTCCTGCGCTTGGCCCTGCACGAGGTGACTGGCCACTTCGAGATTGAGGCTGAGCGCGGTCAGGTGATGCCCGACCAGATCGTGCAGCTCGCGCGAGATGCGCATGCGTTCGCTCAAGCGGCTCGATTCGGCCAGCAAGGTGCGCGTCGCGCGCAGTTCGGAATTGAGGCGCCGCTGCTCCTCGCGCGCTTCCACCTGCTGCTTGGTCACCAGGGCGGTGACGAAGGCGAGCACGATGAAGCCGAGATACAGGCTTGATTGCAGAAAGGCATCGCTGAGGCTGAACACCGGTTCGCGGATGCTCGCGAACACCGGCACCAGTGAAAAATTCTGCAGGATCATCCAGGCGATGCCGACGCGCAGCGGCAGCAGCCATGGCAGCACCACCGCGACCACGGCGAGCAGCAGCGCCGAGATGCCGCTCTGGCTGAACCAGCCGATCGCGACGGCCATGCCGTTCAGCACGAACAGCAGGGCGATCTGAATGCCGCGCCGCAGCGGCGTGCGCCGGCGCTCGCCGAGATCGCGGGTCAGATACCAGTAGACGATGCCGAACACGATGTAGCAGCCGAGCCACAAGTGCACGTAGGCGTTCGGCAGCTGCTTCTGCGCCAGATCCTCGACGACCGTCTCGTAGCGCAGGAACGGCGTGCCTACACTGGCGTACTGGAACAGGCCGGCGTAACGGAGCAACTGGATGTGGTTGAACTGCGGCCACGGCATGCAGCCATCATAGGCGTGCGCCGCGCCGGCGACACCTGTCCGGAAGTCACGTACGCCGCGGCGCGCGGTAAGTCGGGCGCTGCGCGCCCTGCGAGTCGCTCGCTGCGCTCGCTGGGAAGAGTCAATGGGAACCAACGCGACTTGCCTGGAAACGTGCGCAATCCTGCTGCACTCCTTTCCCCTTCCCCGTCTCCCATTTACAACTCGCGCAGCGGTCGACTCGCAAGGCGCTTTGCGCCCGACTCTCCCTCCTAACGCTTCACTAACTTTCCCGCCCGCCACGTGCCATGACCGCGCCGCAGTCACGTGCGATAATCCCACCGATGCGACCGCCGCCGAGGCGAACACGCAGTCCTCGTCCCGGCACGGTTTCCGACGGAGCAAGACATGGCCTTAAGCATCCGCGACGTGCTGCCGCACGATCTGGATTCGGTGCTCGCCCTCAACAATGCCGCCGGTGCGACGATCCTGCCGCTCGACGCGGCGGGTTTGCGCCCGCTGTACGAGCAGGCCAGTTACTTTCGTCTGGCCGAAGTCGACGGCCACATTGCCGGCTTCCTGCCGGCGATGCGCGAAGACGCCGACTACGACAGTCCGAATTTCCGTTGGTTTCGCGAACGCTACCCGGCGTTCACCTATATCGACCGCATCATCATCGCCAAGCCGTATCGCGGCCTCGGTCTCGGCCGCGTGTTCTATGCCGACGTGACGAGCTACGCCGAAACGCGCGTGCCGCTGCTCGCCTGCGAGGTGTTTCTGGAACCGCGCGACGACGTCTCGGTGCTGTTCCATGGCACCTACGGCTTCCAGGAAGTCGGCCAGCAGACGATGCCGAGCAACGGCCGCCGTGTTTCCCTGCTGGCCAAGCAGCTGTGCAGCTACGCCTATGTGCAGCAGACCTATCTGCAAGCCGGCGGCCTGCCCGAGCTGCCCTGGCTGGCCGAGCGCGAACGTGCGATGCCGTTTCCGGCGGCACGCGCCGCCGGCGGCGCCTGAGCGCAGCGCACGATGACGGCTGCCCCGATCGGAACCCTCGAACCCGTCGCCGAAATCAAGTTCGGCCAGGTCGGTATCGCCAACCTCAAGCTGAAGCGGCTGGACGCGGCGACGCTGGAAGCTGAGCTGCGCGAAAAAGTGGAAAGTGCGACCCGGTTGTTTCTGCGCACGCCGGTCGTGCTCGATCTGAGCCACCTGCCCGCGCTGCCGGACCTCGATACCGTGCGCGATCTGCTCGAACGCATCCGCGCCTCGGGCATGCTGCCGGTCGGATTGTCCTACGGCACCAGCGACAACGATGCGCTGGCGCAGGCGCTCGGCCTGCCGGTCTTCGCCAAATTCCGCGCCGCCTACGAGCGCGCGGGTGCGCACGGCGAACCCGCGCCGCCGGCACAGGCAACGCCGCGCCCGCCGTCGCGCGAGCCCGCGCGCGCCGAGCGCGCGACGCCGCCGCCGAGTGCAGCGGCGCCGACGACCGGCCAGCTGCACGACAAGCCGGTGCGGTCGGGTCAGCAGATCTATGCACGCGGGCGCGACCTGATCCTGACCGCGCTGGTCGGCAATGGCGCCGAGGTCATCGCCGACGGCTCGATCCATGTTTACGGCGCATTGCGCGGACGCGCGCTCGCCGGCGCCCAGGGTGATGCGTCGGCACGCATCTTCTGCCAGGAATTCCACGCCGAACTCGTCTCGATCGCGGGCCAGTACCGCGTGTTCGAGGACATTCCGCCGGAGCTGCGCGGCCAGCCGGTACAGGCCTGGCTCGACGGCGACCGCCTGTTGTTGAAAAAGCTGTGATTCGGGAATCGGGATGGGGAGTCGCACGGCGAAGCGCGCGCGTGTTTCGTTTTCTCCCATTGCCGATTCTCGATTCCCCATTCCCAGGAGACTCCATTGACTGAAATCATCGTCGTCACGTCCGGCAAGGGCGGCGTCGGCAAGACTACGACGAGCGCCTCGATCGCGGTCGGTCTCGCCAAGCGCGGCAAGAAAGTCGCGGTCATCGACTTCGACGTCGGCCTGCGCAATCTCGACCTGATCATGGGTTGCGAACGCCGAGTGGTCTACGACTTCGTCAACGTGATCCAGGGCGAGTGCACGCTGAAGCAGGCGCTGATCAAGGACAAGCGCATCGACACGCTGCATGTGCTGGCCGCCTCGCAGACGCGCGACAAGGATGCGCTGAGCAAGGAAGGCGTCGAGCGCGTGCTGAACGAACTGACCGAAGACGGCTTCGACTACGTGATCTGCGATTCGCCGGCCGGCATCGAGAAAGGCGCCAGCCTGGCGATGTACTTCGCCGACCGCGCGATCGTCGTGGTCAACCCGGAAGTCTCCAGCGTGCGCGACTCCGACCGCATCCTCGGCCTCTTGTCGAGCAAGACGCGGCGCGCCGAACTCGGCAACGGCGGCGTTGAGCAGCACCTGCTGCTGACGCGCTACAACCCCGAGCGCGTCGCCGGCGGCGACATGATGGGCATCACCGACGTCAAGGACATCCTCGGCATCGAAGTGCTCGGCGTGATCCCCGAATCGACCGGCGTGCTGACCGCCTCGAACTCCGGCGTGCCGGTGATCCTCGACGAGACGTCCGACGCCGGCCAGGCCTACGCCGACGCGGTCGCGCGGCTGGTCGGCGAACAACGCCCGATGCGCTTCATCGATGCGCAGAAAAAGGGTTTCCTCGCGCGCATTTTCGGGAGCTGACCATGGGACTGTTCGATTTCCTGCGTTCGCGCCCGAAGAACACCGCCTCGGTCGCCACCGAACGCCTGCGCATCATCGTCGCGCAGGAGCGCGCCGCCGGCGGGCGTCCGGATTACCTGCCGCTGCTGCGCCGCGAACTGCTCGAGGTGATCCGCAAGTACGTCAACGTCGATCCCGACGCGATCGACATCCACGTCGAGCGCGACGGCGACAGCGAGGTGCTCGAGCTGTCCGTCGCGCTGCCGGAGAAACAGACGGCTGGCGCCGCCGCCGCGGCAGCCGGCGAGAGCTGAGCCGAGCGCGTTGCGACGAACGCCGACACCGACATGTTGACGCTCGCCGACATCGCCTTCGCCGACGCGCAGCGGCTGCTCGCGCGGCATGGACTCGTGCTCGTGCAGGTCGCCGCGGACGCGCCGATACCCGGCAGCTACTGGGGCGAACCGGAAGCCGGCGTGATCGCGCACACCGTGTACGTGCGCACCGACACACCGGTGCATTCGCTGCTGCACGAAGCCTGTCATCTGATCGTCGCGTCACCCGAACGGCGCGTGACGATCCATACCGATGCTTCCGACTCGCAGGCCGAGGAAGACGCGACCTGCTATCTGCAGATCCTGTTCGGCGACGACCTGCCCGGCGTCGGCCGCGCGCGCATGATGCGCGACATGGACGAATGGGGTTACACCTTCCGCCTCGGCCGCGCCTGCGCGTGGTTCGAACACGATGCCGAAGATGCGCGCGAGTGGCTGGCGCAGCGCGGCCTGCTGCCGGCGGAAGAAACCGTCGGCTAGGCGGCGTCCGTCATCGGGGCGCATGCTGAACGGTACACGCCGACTTCGGATGATCCGGAGCGTTCATCGCAGCGCCGTCAGCAAGATCAGTTCGGACGAGTTCACCTCCGGCAACGCGACGCGCACGCCGTCGCGCATCAGATCGTCGCCGCTGCGCGTGAAATCCGCTGCGCTGGCATCGCGAAAGCGCACGCGATAGCGCGCCTCCGCGCGCAGTCCCTTCAGCAGGAACGTGTGTGCGGACGCGTCCGCTTGTGCGCCGCGGAACGCATAGACGACGCCTTCGCCGCGCCGCGCATCGACGTATTCGATGCCGTCCCATCCACGCTCGTCGGCGCGTGGCGCAACATGGTAGAGATCGGCCGCACGGATCAGCGGACGCAGCGTCGACTTGTACATGCGCAGCTCCGCGCGCGCAGCCTCGCGCTGTGCGCGGCTCCAACGCGTCGTGTCCAGCATCAGTGTGAACCAGCCCATCATCCCGCTGCGCAGCATGTAGCGAAAATTCGCGAGGCTCGGCGTTGGCCATTCCTTCACGTAGGTTTCCAGCATCGCCTGCGGCAGCACGTGGCTGGCGTCGTAGAACGCCTGCCGGTTGGAGACCGGATCGTAGGAGTCGACGATCGAAAAATAGTCGCCGTGCGCCGCGCTGCCGAAGTCGACCATGCGGCCGCCGTCGTTGCAGATTTCCAGCAGCAGGCCGGGATGATCGCGCTTCAGTTTTTCGTGGATGGCGTAGTACGCGCGCGCGGCGTGGTAACTGACGTCGCTCGAATTCGGCCCGTCGAGCCAGATGAATTCCTCGTCGACATAGCGATGCGTGCGATGCGGATCGCAGGTCGCGTGCGGATGATCGCTGCGATCGCAGCCTTGCGCGACGATGTAGCCATCGTGTTCGAGCATGTCCAGATCGAAGTCGCGCACGATGCGGCCGACTTCTTGCGACGCCCATGCTTTTGCGGCCGGTTGGCCGAGGTCGATCGTAATGCCCTTGAATGCTGCGGGCTTCCAGCCGGGCGGCGGATCGGTGGTGAGCCAGCCGCGCACGTGCGGATCGTCGAACGCGAGCGCGCCGGGCTGGGTTCCGACGCCGGCCTGCGTCCAGTCCGTCCACAAGCCGAACTTGAGGCCTTTTCGATGCGCGTAGGCGGACACGGCCGCGAGGCCCTGCGGAAACTTCTGCGGATCGGGATGCCAGTCGCCGACGCCGCGAAACCAGCCGGCGTCCAGATGGAACATCTCGAAGCCGAGCGCCTGCGAGTCGTCGATCATGCGCCGCGCCTGCGCCGCATCGATCGCCATGCCGCTGCCCCAGCTGTTGTTGGTCAGCAGCGGATAGGCCGGATTGCGTATGCTGCGCGGATCGTTGAGGACGTCGCGCACCCAGCGCCGCAGCGCGTTGCCGGCGTCGTCGATGCTGCCGCGCGTGGCGCCGAGGAAGATCGTCGGCGTGACGAAGCTCGCGCCGGGCGGCAGTCGCGTACGAAACGGTCCAGGCTGCGCATCGAGCCCGGCACGTACTTCGAGCATGTCGCCGTGGCGCTGCAATTCCATCGCGACGCGGCCGCTGAATTCGACGCCGAGATACCAGCCCTTCGCGTCGTTTTCCTGCGCCGACCGCAGCAGCAGATACGGAATGATTTCGCGCGGCTGCGCTTGCGCTTCGAACGGATGCGCGAACGGCGACGACGTGCCGCGCCAACGGTAGCCATCAGCGACATCGGCGAGATGGGTGCCGATCGCCGGCGCCTTGCCGGCACCCTTGTCGACCCACAGCTGCTGCAGCGGCTGCTGCGCGGGAATTTTCCAGCTTGCACTGAAGCTGTCCTGCAACGGCAGCCAGAGTTCGCGCGTTCCACGATTTTCGATACGGATCGCATGTTCGAGTGGACCATGCTGCGAGCGCGCCTGCCACTCCCAGTACAAGCACAGCGGTGGGCTCACCGACTCGTAGACCAGACTGATGGCGGCCGGTTCGATGCGACTGGCCGCGGCACTGAAGCGCCATTGCAGCGGCTGCGCGACTCCATCGATTTCGACATGATCGATCAGTGCGACTGCAGCCGCGCCGTCGATATCCGTACCGGCCGAAGCAAGCCGCAGCACGCGCGGACTCGAAGGTTCGGCGCGCATCTCCAGTGTCGCGTCGCGGTTGCCGATCCGGATCGATGCAGGTTCGGCATCGACGGCCTGTTGAGCGATCACGGCTGTGCCGGCAGCGCCACCTGTTTCCGCGGCGCCTGCGAGCGCCGCCAGCGCGAACGCGGCGAACGATGGCGCGCGTGATCGCCTCATCGAAACCTCATTCGCGGCTCAGGCTACGCCGCAACGCGACCTCACCATCGCTGCGCCGCTCCACGCGGATGTCGTAGCGTTTGCCGCGAAATGCGATGCGTTTCAGCATGAAGGCGTTCCAGCCCGGCGGCAGCATCGGCGCATACGCCTCGACCAGGCCTTGTTCCTCGATACGCAAGCCGGTGAATCCATAAATCAAATTCTGCAGGAAGCCGGCCGACGCGGTGATGAAATAACCGGTGTTGTTGCGCGCGGTTTCGGTGCGCACGTTGAACGGCGCTTTCAGCACATCGCCGTTGAAATTGCGGTCGAACCAGCGAGTCGCGTTTTCGAAGTCGCCATTCATCGCCGCGCTGATCGACAGGGGTGCCAGGCCCATGCTGTTCGGATCGTGATGCGAGGCGAGGATCGGCCGCAGCGCGCGTTCGTAGTCGTTGCGCCGCACCTCGGCGCTCATGGCTGCGTCGAGCGAAGGCAGCGCGAGCATCGGCAGCGAACTGCCGCCCCAGGTGTCGATGTCGTGCGGGACGCTGGCGTCGAATTCGAGATGGTATTGCCCGTCGACGGAGAACGGCACCAGCAGCGCGTCGGCCACTTCGCGCCAGTGCGGATCGGCGTGCGCGCCGGCCGCCGCTGCCAGTCCGGTCGCGATGCGCAGCGCCTTGGCCGCGGAAAGATTGGTGAACGTGTCGTTCGGCACGTCGTTGTAGTCTTCGTCGACCGAGGTGACGTGATGGATTTCATAGCGCCGCGCGGCCGCGTTCCAGGTCGCGCGACTGGCCCAATAGTCGGCGACGTCGCGGATCACCGGCCAGCCGCGCCGGCGCAGCCAATCGCGATCGCGGGTCGCCAGCCAGTACTGGTATTGCGCGATCGCGACGTCGGCATTGACGTGGATTTCGCGCTCGCCGAGGATCCAGGCGAAGTGCGGCGTCTGCTCGCTGCCGTTTTCCGGATCGGCTTCCCAAGGATACATCGCGCCGCGCAAGCCGCGCGCACTCGCTCGCGCACGAGCCGCGTCGAGCGTATGTGCGCGGAAGTTCACCAGCGACTTCGCGCGCTCGGGATGCAGCAGCAGCAAGGCCGGAAAAATCCAGGTGTCCGAATCCCAGAACGTGTGGCCGGCGTAGCCCGGCGTCAGCGCGCAGGCGCCCATCGGCCAGTGGGTGTCGGCCGTCGAGGTCGAGAGCAGGTAGTACAGATCGGAATGCACCGCGCGCTGTGCGCGCTCGTCGCCGTCGATCGTGATGTCCGACCGCCAGAGCTCGGCCCAGGCGTCGCGGTGCGCGCCACGCAGCGCGTCGAAGCCACGCGCGCGCGCAGCGCGCGCCAGCGCGAGATCGGCATCGGCGTCGCCGCCCCAGCCTTCGCGCGACAGCGCAACGAATTTGGAAAACGTATAGGTGTTGCCTTTCTCGACCGCAACGCGCAGGTCGAGTGCGAGTCGGTATGCGTTGCGATGCAGGCGCACCTCGACCGGCCGCAGGCCCGGCGGCAGCGCGACCGCCGCGGCTGCGGCCATCGCGAGGCCCTGCTCGGCACGGCCGTCCAGCTGCAGCGAGAGATCCTGCGTATCGCCGTCGGCCACCGGCACCTGCACGGTTCCGCGATACCACAGCGCCGCGCGGTCGGGCGTCGCCGGCGGCAGCGGCTCCAGTTTCAGGCCGTGCGCGGCGACCGCTTCCTGCATCTCGTCACCGCTCAACACGCCGAGCGGCAGGCGCGGCGCATACGGCGCCCACAGGTTGAATGCGAACGACAGCTCGACCTCACCGTCGAAGTCCGGCGTCAGCGTCAGGCGTGTCGCGGCCAGATGTGGATCGGCTTGGCTCGCGAACGTGACGACGTCGATATCCGTCGCCTTGCCGTGATCGAGGTAGCGATAGCGCGTGGTCAGCGTCGCCTCGCGCAGGTCGAGTGTCTGGCGATAGTTATGGAATGTCCCTGCGTCGACATGCACCTGGTTGAGCCAGAAATGCCCCGCCGGCGAGGTGCCGGTCGAGTAGTCGATCTCGGTCCATCCCGGCACCGCGGCCGGCCGCGAGAAATCGTCCTTCGCGTAGTCCATCAGCCCGACCATGTAGCCGAAGTTTCCTTCGGTGCCGCGCGGCGCGGTCAGCGTGGAGAAATACCCGTTGGCGAGATAGCCGGGAAAGTAGTGCTCGAAATCCTCCGCGGTCGCTTCGAGCACGAAGTCCGGGCTGGTCGCGCCGAACGCCGGCGCTGCGTGCCCGATGACGAGAAGGATGACGCAGGCGAGGCTCGGCAATTTCATCGCAGGTTCCAGTGGTGTTCGGTCGTCTCGGCTGCGCATTCGGGAGGTCGTCTACGCAGCATCAAGCAAGTCTGTTCGCCGCGGCCACCTTGGCGTACCAACAGCCGGAGTCCTTGATCGTGCGCTTCTGCTGGTTCGCATAGTCGACGTGGACCAGACCGAAGCGCTGCGAATAACCGGAGGTCCACTCGAAATTGTCGAGCAGACTCCAGCCGTGATAGCCCTGGATCGGCACGCCATCGGCAATCGCACGCTCGACTTGCGCGAGATGGCTGCGCAGGAAGTCGATGCGCTGGGTATCGCGAACCCGGCCGCTCGCATCCGGCCCGATGCCGTAGGCCGCGCCGTTCTCGGTGATCTCGATCGGCCGGTGGCCGGTTTCGCGCGCGATCGTCTGCGCGATCTCGTACAAGCCTTGCGGATAGACTTCCCAGCCGAAGTCGGTACGCTCGCGTGCATCGGCCGCGCCCCAGTGCGGCTGCGCGTTCAAGCCCGGAATGCCGTTGCCTTGCGGCACGTCGCTGACGAAAAAGCGCGAGTAGTAGTTGATGCCGATGTAGTCGAGCTCGGCGCGCACGCGCTTTTCGTCGCCGTCCCGGAAGCCGAGCAACTCGTTCAACCGATCGGCCGGCACGACGCCGTCAGGATACTGTCCGGTCAACGGCGGCTTCAGAAACCACAGATTCTGGAACCGATGGAAACGTTCGGCCGCAGCGCGATCGGCGGCGGAATCGCTCGCCGCGAACATCGGCGAGACATCGTAGGCGCCGCCGATGCGGAACCCTGGATCGATCGCCTTCAGCGCGCGGAAGGTGTCGCCTTGCGCCAGGTTGATCACGTGCGAGGCGCGCAGGAACTTGAACGGATCGGTGCCGCATGGCTCGCTGTGCTCGGGCAGATACCCGTAGTGCGTACACGCCTTGGGCTCGTTGAAGATCGCCCAGTGCTTGACCTCCGACCCGAGTGCGCGCGCGACGATCTGCGCGTACTCGGTGAAGCGCGCGCCTGTATCGCGCCGGGTCCAGCCGCCCTTGTCGACCAATGCCTGCGGAATATCCCAGTGATACAGCGTGACCAGCGGGCGGACGTTCGCCTGCAGCAGCGCGTCGGTGAGACGCTTGTAATGATCGATCCCCTTCGGATTCGCCGCGCCGCTGCCGTCGGCCTGGATGCGCGGCCACGAAATCGAAAAACGATACGAGTTCACATTGAGCTGGCGCAGCAGCGCAACATCTTCCCGATAGCGGCGATAGCTGTCGCAGGCGACATCGCCGGTGTCGCCGTTCCTGACCTTGCCGGGCGTGTGCGAGAACCGATCCCACACCGACTCGCCGCGGCCGTCGTCCTTGACCGCGCCTTCGATCTGATACGCCGCGGTAGCGACGCCCCAGCGAAAGCCGCGTGGGAACGGCTGCGGTTTTTCGGCCGCCGCCGCGAGCCCGCGTCGATCGGCGAGCCAAGCGCCGGTCAACGCGAGAGAGGATTGCAAAACTTGGCGGCGCTGCATGCTCGATCTGCCTGCGGGTCGTGGGTCGGCCCGGCGGCACGTGCATCGCCGCGCGAGCCGCTGGGGTCGTCAACGCAGCCGAACGACTGCGCAGCGCAGGGCGGTCACCGCCGCTTGCGTGTCAATCGGGCCCCGCCGCCCGCATCGCGATCGATCGTGATGTCGTAGCGCTTGCCGCGGAAACTGACGTTGCGCAGCTGCAGCGAATTCCAGCCCGGCGGCAACGCGGGCGGATAGGCTTCGACGAGACCCTTGTCCTCGACGCGCAAACCGGACAAGCCGTACACGAAGCTCTGCACGAAACCGGCCGAGGTCGCGAGGATATAACCCGCGTTGTTGGCGACGGTCTCGGTGCGCACATTGAACGGCGGCTTCAGGAAGCCGACCAGATTGCGCTGGATCCACTCGCCGGCCATCTTCGCATCGCCGAGTTCGGCGGCGCCGACCGCGAGCATCACCATCATCATCTCGTTCGGGTCGTCGCCGTGCACCTTGAGTTCATGCAGCTGGAAATCGAAATCGTTGCGGCGCACTTGTGGCGACATCGGCAGGTCGAGGTTCGGATACATCAGCCACGCCAGCGAGGAGCCCATCCAGGTGATCTTGTCGTGCGGCACGCTTTCGTCGAAATCGAGATGGCGCTGTTCGTCCTGCTTGAACGGGATGTACATCTTGCGCGCGACCTCGGCCCATCGCGGGTCGGCCTTCGCACCGACGATGCCGGCCGATTTGACCGCGATCTCCAGCGCCTTGCGCGCCGCCGCGTTGGTGAACGAATCGTTCGGCACGTCGTTGTAGGCCTCATCGGGCGAGGTGACATGATGGATCTCGTAACGATCGTTCGCCGCATCGTAGGTCACGCGGCTGACCCAGAACTCGGCGATTTCGCTGATCACCGGCCAGCCGTAATCCTTCAGCCAGCCTTTGTCGCCGCTGGCCAGGTAGTACTGCCACTGCGCGATCGCGATATCGGCGTTGACGTGGATTTCGCGATAGACCTCGTAGGCGAAATGCGGCGTGTGGTCGACGCCGGTTTCCGGATCGGATTCCCACGGATACATCGTGCCCTTGACGTCGAACTGCGCCGCGCGCTTGCGCGCAGGTTCCATCGTGCGGTGGCGGAACATCACGATCGGCTTGGCGCGCTCGGGATGCAGCAGCAGGAGCGAGGGAAACACCCACGAATCCGAATCCCAGAACGCGTGGCCGGCATAGTTCGGTGTCAGCGCGCATGCGCCCATCGGCCACGACGTGCCGACCGTGGTGTTCGACAGCAGATAATAAAGATCCGAGTGCAGCGCCTTCTGCACGTTCGCATCACCGTCGACGACGATGTCCGATTTCCACAGCGCATGCCATGCCGAGCGATGCGCATCGATCAGCTTGTCGAAGCCCTGCGTGCGCGCCGCACGCGCGAGCTGCAGCGTCGCTTTCGCATCGCCGCCCCACTCCGCGCGCGACAGCGCGACGTACTTGGTGAAGTCGTAGGTCTGGCCCTTGTGCAGCTTGACCGTGAGATTGAGCGACAGCTTGTGCTCGCTGCTCTGAAGCTGCGCACTTTCGATCTCGAGGCCTTGCGGCAGCGCGATCGCGGCCGCCTCGGCCATCGCCAGGCCTTGCTCGGCGCGGCCGTCCAGCCACAGCGTCATATCCTTCGCGTCGCCATCGGCGCCGCTGACATGGGTGACGCCGTGATACCAGACCGCATCGCGATCGGACATCGGCACCGGTTTGTTGTCCAGCGTCTGCCCGCTCGCGATCACTGCGGCGATCATCTCCTCGCCGCTCATCTTGCCGATCGGAAAGCGCGGCGCGTGCTCGCTCCACAGACGGATCGGGAACGTGATCTGCGCGCTACCGTCGAACTGCGGCGTCACGCTCAACCGCGTCGCCGCGACATGCCCATCGGCTTGGCTGACGAACGTCGTCACCTTCACGTCGGTCGACTTGTTCGCGTAGACGAAGCGGTAGTGCGTGGTCAGCGTCGCATCGTGCATATCGAGCACTTGCGCGTAGTCGGCGAAGATCTGCGGTGCGATGCGCGTCGAGTTGAGCCAGCCGCCGCCGGGGTTGTAGTCGATTTCGCTCCAGCCGGGAATCGCGGCGGGACGCGCGATGTCGTCTTTCGCGTAATCCATGAACGCGACCATGTAGCTCATGCCCGACTCGGTGCCGCGCAGCGACGTCATCGTCGAGAAGTAGCCGTTGGCGAGATAGCTCGGAAAATAGCTCTCGAAATCCTTCGAGGTCGCGCTCAGCAGGAAACCCGGATCGGTTTCGGCGTGCGCCTGCGAGGCGCCGACGGCGGCCAGCAGCGCAAGGCAAACGAAGGTCGGATGGCGCGATCTCATGAAATCTCCCCAGTTCTCAAGGCGCTGTCGTGCTGACGCGGCTGATGGTGATGAAGCAGCTCTTGTCGAAACGCAGCTTGATGCGGTCGGCTTCGACCTCGGACTGGCGGATCGGCAGCACCTGCGCGTCACCGTCTCCGGGGCCGGAAAAATAGCTGCGCACCGCATCGGAAACGAGGCCGGTGCCGGTCGTGCCGGAGCCGCCCGAGCCGGTCGCGGCCGCGGCGCCGTTCAAGTTCTGCTGGGGCGCTCCGAGCACCCAGATGAAAATCTGCCCGTCCTCGGGCAAGGTGATGCGCTCGGTCGCGACGGTCTGCGCGACGCGCGCGATCGGCACGGCCTTGATCAGGTGGATCGATCGGCAATCCCGATCGCACATGCCGAGTGCGACGCGCGTACCGGGCTCGGCCTTGAAGCCGTGGATCTCGATCACATCGCCTTTGTGCAGCGCCTCGACCGAGCGCACCACGGACGGGTTGTCCTCGAACCGCGCAAAGCCGGTAGGCACGGCAGCCGCGGCGTCGGGAGCGGACGCGATCAACGCGAACGACAGCAGCGCGTGCTTCATCTTCGCTCCGGCAGCGCGTCGATGGCGCGGTGATGGAAACGCGCGACGGTCATTTCGCCGCAAGGCCCACCGTCACGGGCACGACCACGCCGGCGCGATCGATCTCGCGCTTGAAGAAGAACAGCGCCACCAGCACGAGCGCCATCGGCACCAGCGAGAAGTAGAACGCGCGGATGCCGTCGAAATTCGCAAACACAATCGCCGTGATGCGCGAACCGAGCGTGCCGCCGAGCGCCGAGAACACCACGATCAAGCCGGTCATCGACGCGTGCAGCGACTTCGGCAGCGAGCTCAATGCAACCGAGTTGATGACCGGATAGATCGGCGCCATCAAGAGGCCGATCAGTGGAATCAGGTAGGCGACGATCGGCGCATTGAGCCAGCCGATGTCGGCGCGCTCGACCACGCCGCGCGCGAGCGGCAATGTGAGCACGATGAGCACGCCCATGCCGATCACGCAGAGATTGAGCAGCACGTGCCACGGCATGCGCCGCAGCACCTGGCCCGCCACGATGCGACCGAGCGCGGTGGCACCGGCAAGGATGCTGGCCAGCTGGATGCTCATCGCATGTGGCAGCTTCAAGATCTCGTTGTTGAACGTCGGCAGCCAGGTACTGAAGCTCTGTTCGATCAGCACATAGAGGAAGGCCGAAATCAGGAACACGAACACCAGCGGACGCACCACCAGCGAAAACATTTCCGAACCGGTGCGCGCGAGCGATTTCGGTTCGGCATCGCGCGCGGCGGTTTCGTCCAGCTGCGAGGTCGACAGCAGGATCATCACCACGAAGCAGGTCGCGGCGAGCAGCCAGTACACATTGAACCAGACCGGGTTGGCCGGCTGCAGCGGATCGACAAACGCGCTGAACAGCCAGTTGCCGGCGAGCACGCCGACCATGAACAAGCCTTCGATCGTATTGGTCAGGCGCGAGTGCTCGGCCTTGTCGTGGGTGAGCAGGCCGATCGAGGAATATACCGCGACCTTGATCAGCGCGAACGAAACACCGACGCAGGCGAACAGCAGCTCGGTGGTGTGGAAGGTGGGATGCAGGCGCAACACGACGCATGCGCTGCCGACGATGGCGAAGCCCAGCATCATCGCGCGCCGGTACCCGAACAGCGGCAGGAACGAGGCGACCAGGAACGAAGTGATCGCGATCGGCAGGTCCTTGAACAGCTCGAGCAGACTCGCGGTCGGCTTGTCGATGCCGAACGTGGCGATCGACTGCAGGATCACGGTACCGACGCTGTTGAGCAGGATCGCGAAAACGACGTAGCTCAGCACCAGCGCGGCGATCATGCGGAATCGGTTCATCGGTGTTGCATCCTCGATGACGGCATCCTGCCGCGAATCCGCGCCCAGCAGCAACGCGATCGGCGCGGAACGGCACATGTCCCCAAAAAAGACCCGGATCGCCGTTGGGAACGATCCGGGCCACCCGGCGCGCAGTCGCCTGCGCGCCGGCATTCGACGCTCAGAACTTGTACTTCACCTGGAAATTCACCTCGCGCCCTTCCAGCGGACGCGCCAGGATCACGCCGCCCGTACCGAGCGCACTGCCGAAGATGCGCGAGTTGCTCTCGGTCAGCCCGAGCTCGTTGGTGATGTTGGTGCCCTGCAGACGCAGCTCCCAGTTGGTGCCGATATCGGCGATCACGCCGAAGTCCACCGTTTCGTAGCTGCCGAGCTGCTGCAGGCCGGAAATGTCCTGCGTGTGATCACCGACGTGCGAGTACGTGACGAACGCGGTCAGGTCGCCCCAACCCATCGGGATCGTGTAGCCGGGCTGCACGAAGTAGCGGAACTTCGGCTGGCGCTGCAGCTGCACGCCATTGATGAAGGCGCATTGCGAGTTGCCGAGGATGTCGGTGTACGGAATGCACGCGTTGTAGTGCGAGTAGTGGCCGTCGAGGTAGTTGCCGGTGAACTGGATCTTCAAGCGCTCGATCGGCGTGACCACCGCGGTCAGGTTGACGCCCTTGGAATCGGCGCCGTAGACCGCCTGCGGACCATCCGGCACGCCGGCCGAGTCGCTCGGCTGATAGATCAGGCCGCTGAACTGCTTGTGGTACACGCTGATGTCGGTGAACAGCCAGTCGGACTGGTACTTGAAGCCCATTTCGTAGTTGCGGATCTTCTGCAGCGGCGGCGTGTTGCCGGTGGTGTTGCCGCGCAGCGAATTGTCGAAGTCGCCAAAATGACCGCCCTTGTTGACGCGCGCGTACACGCTCATGTTGCTGGCAAGCTCGTAGTTGGCGCCGACCGTCCACGAGGTGTGCGTCTTGTCGTAGTCGGTGACCGAGAACGTGCCGTTGCAGACGGGGACGGCGTTGTCGTACAGCGTCAGATCGTTTCCGTCGAGGTTGCGGTTGGTGAGATTGCACACGCGATTCGTCGCATCCTGGTTCTCCAGACGTGCCGACGCATCGAACAGCCAGCGATCGACGCGCCACGAATCGGACAGGTAGAACGCCTTGTTCGTCGAGCTGCCGCGCTCGGTGATGTTGTAGCCGCCATTGTCGAGGAAGCCCTGCGGATCGGTCAGCTGATACACGTTGCCGTCCCGCGTGTAGTTGACGATGATCGGCCGCGCGTTGTTCGTGTTGGTCATCAGCATCTGGCTGCCGAGCGCCCACTTGTCGTTGTCGGTGAAGTGCGCGAGGTAGAGGCCGGCGGTCAGCGTATTGCCGTCGAAGATTTCCTTGCTCAGGCGGAAATCGTTGTTGAGGTTCTTCAGTTTCTTGTGGATGTACCACCAGCCCTGGTGGATCACGCTCTGGTTCGGATCGACCGCCGTGCCGTCCTTGTAGTGCGCATCGACCGGCGTACCGGCCGCGAGGCCGATCGTGTCGGAATCGAGCGGCGCGCCGGCGGGGCTGCAGAAATTCGGATCCTGCGTGCCGTTGCAGCCGTACAGGTAATAGCTCAGCGGCTTCGGATTGGTGCCGGAGAACAGCGCGTTGGTATCCATGTCGCCGCCGCTGTAGAGGAACTTGTCCGAGATCGTCCAGCCGCCGCCGAAGTCGTAGTCGAAGTTGCCGCCGAGGAAATGCATCTTCGAACCGCGGCCATTGGCGAGGTCGGCGTTGGTGCCGCCGCCGGGGTAGCCGGCGAGGAACACATGCTGGATGTCGCGGCTGTTGTACGTGCTATCCAGCGGATCGAAGCCCGGATAGTCCGAGAAACTGTCACTGCCCTTCTGCAGCAGCGGAATCGGCGTGATGAACTGATTCTTGTCGTTGAGGTAGCGCCCGTACAGCATGAACGAGCCGTTCTCGAAGTCGTGCGTGATGGTCGCGGTGAACTGGCCGCCATCGTCGGCCGGGAAACCCGGATCGCGTACGCCGTCGGACTTGCGATAGAAACCGCCTGCGCTGCCGTACCAGTCGTCGGCAATCTTGAAACCGTAGAAACCGTCGAGCCGCCACAGGCCTTCGGAGCCGTAGGTGACGCCGATATCGCCGGACGGCGTATCGGTGCCCTGGCGCAGCAGGAAGTTCGCCGTCGCGCCGATCTGGCCGTCGGCGAACACGACGGACGGACCGCCCTGCAGGATTTCCACGCGCTCGATGGTGTCGTCGAGACGGATCGCCGAAGTCGTTTCGAAGAACGACAACGTCGGCATGCCGTAGATCGGCGAGCCCATCAGCAAGGTGGAGAAATACGGCGCGTCGCCGCCGCCGGGAAAGCCGGCGATCTCGATATTCGCGCCGGTCTGGCCGCCGGTCGATTCCGGCCACAGGCCCGGGGCGATTTTCAGCAGGTCGGCGGTGCTCTTCGGATTCGCCTGCTTGATCTGCTCCAGGTTGGCCGAGGTGATCGTGTAGCTTGCGTCGATCTTCTTGACGCCGCCGGTGGCGGCGCTGCCGGTGACGACGACGCCCTCCAGCGATTGCGCGTCCTTGCTGGACGAATCGTCCGGCTTTTTCGCGGCGGAAGCAGCAGCGGCAGCCGGCGGATCCTGCGCGGGATCGGCCGCCGCGGTTTCGTCGGCCCGCGCCGCATGGGTCGCGAGGGCCGCCGCGATGGCGGTGCTGAGTGCAACTCTGGACAACGTCTGGCGGTTCATACCTTTCCCTCCCAAGATGGTGGATCGACCACGTTTGCCTAATCTGCGTTTGTCTTATCTACAGCGGTACCGATCGCGTTTTTCACGGGTTCGCGGTGGCGAGCGACCCTGTTGCCGCGAGCGGCGGTGAAACGAAATCCTCGACGCGAAACACGTCCAGCCCCGGCAGTACGGCATCGGCCCGCGCGAGCACGCCGGCCTCACCGATACCTAGCGCCGCCATCCCGGCGGCCTTGATCGCCGCCACCCCGGCGGCGGCGTCCTCGATGCCGAGACAGTCGCCCGGCGCGACGCCGAGCGCATGCGCGACATTCAGAAAAACTTCCGGGTCCGGTTTGGCGCGCGCGATCAGATTGGCGTCGGCGGCATAGTCGAACAGTTCGGCGATACCGAGCCGCGCGAGGATCAGCGCGGCATTCTTGCTGGCCGACGCCAGTCCGGTGCGCAAGCCCGCAGCGCGCGCCGCATGCAGCGCATCGAGCGCGCCGGGCAACAGGTGCTGCGGTCCGACATCGGCGAGACCTGCGCGGTAGTAGCCGTTCTTGCGCTCGGCCATTGCCTGCTTCTCGGCGGCGTCGAACGTGCGTGGCGAACGCTCGAGAATGATTTCGAGCGAAGCGGCGCGATCGACGCCCTTGAGTCGCTCGTTGACGTGTTCGTCGAACGTGACACCGATCTCGTCGGCGAGACGCTTCCAGGCGACGTAATGCATGCGGGCGGTGTCGGTGATGACGCCGTCGAGATCGAAGATCAGTGCCTTGAACGGCCGCGGGAAAACGCCCGCGTGGGCACGTGCGGTATCGCGCGCATACGTCAGCGCAGCTCGGCCGGGTGCATCGACGGCGAGGTCGAGCGGGCGGCCCGCATGCTCGATATGCAGTGCCTCGCCGGCCAGCAGGGTGTAGCACGCGCCGTCCGCATCGACTTCGATGCGCAAGCGGCGGCCCTGCCAGACCAGACCGAAACGATAGCCCTGCCAGCCGGCCGGCAGGCTCGGCGCAAACGTCAGACGGCCATCGACGACGCGCAGCCCGGCAAAGCCCCACACCAGAGCCAACCAGCTGCCGGCCATCGCGGCCATGTGCACGCCGTGATGGGTGTTGCCGTGCAGGTCGTCCAGATCGACGCGCGTTGTGTCGAGGAAATAGCGATAGGCCTTGTCCGCATAGCCGACTTCACTGGCGAGCACACTGAACGTGGACGCGGACAGGGTCGAATCGTGCACGGTGACGCGTTCGTAGTAGTCGAAGTTGCGACGCTTGCGCTCGACGTCGATGCCCTCGCCGGCCAGCACCAGCGCGAGCACGACATCGGCCTGCTTGCACACCTGATGCCGATAGATCGTCATCGGGTGGTAATGCAGCAGCAGCGGATAGCGATCGGCCGGCGTCGCCTGGAAATTCCACACCGGCTTGTCGAGGAAGGTATCGTCCTGCGGAAACACGCCGTAGCGCTCGTCGATCGGCAGATACATCGTCTGTGCAGCGCGTGCCCAAGCGTCGATTTCGGCGTCGGCCAGACCGATGCGCGCGCACAATCCCGCGTAGCCGTCCGAATGTTCCGCAGCGAACCAGCGCGCCACGTTCACCGCATGGCGCAGATGCGCCTGCGCCATGCGATTGGTGTAGTAGTTGTTGTCGACCAGCGCCGTGTATTCGTCCGGGCCGGTCACTTCATGGATGCAGAACGCGCCGTTGCGGCGCGCGTTGAAGTGGCCGATATCGAGCCAGATGCGCGCGGTCTCGAACAGCACTTCCGCGCCGCCCTCGACGAGGAAGGCCTGGTCGCCGCTCGCCTCGACGTACAGGCGGATCGCAAAGGCGATCGCCGCGTTGATGTGGTATTGCGCCGAACCGCTCGGAAAGTACGACGAGCATTCGTCGCCGCTGATCGTGCGCCAGGCGTACAGCGCGCCGCGCATGTGATTGAGTTCGCGCGCATGCGCGCGTGCGTGGCCGAGCGTGCGCAGGCGGTATTCGAGCATGCCGCGCGCCAGCGCAGGCGCGGTGAACGCGAGCACCGGCAGCACGAAGGCTTCGGTGTCCCAGAAATAATGGCCTTCGTAGCCTTCGCCGGTCAGGCCTTTCGCGGCCGCGCTGGTGCGTCCGCCGCGGCCGGTCGACTGCAGCACGTGAAAGAGATTGAAGCGCAGCGCCTGTTCGACCGAGCCGTCGCCGTCGATCGCGATGTCCGCGTCGCGCCAGTAGGCGGTCAGATCGTCGCGCTGACGTTGCGCGATCGCATCGAAGCCGAGCGCGTCGGCGTCGAACAATTGCGCCGCGATTTCGTCCAGCAACGTCTGTTCGGATTTCGCCGCGCCCTGCGTCCACGCGTAGGCGACGAATTTGTCGAGCGTCACGCTGCCGCCCGCGGTCAGCGTACCGTCGAACGATTGACGTGCCGAATCGGCATCGGCCTCCGCGCGCAGGTGCGCGAGCACGTCGTGGTGCACGCGATGGCGCTGTGCGCACGCCACGCTGATACCGCTGACCAGGGTGCTCTGCAGCATCGATGCAATCTGCGCGCCTGCATCGGACGCACGCGTGGTCATGCGATCGCCGGCGCCCGCGCCGATGCGCGGATCGTCGCCTTGCGCCGTGGCGCGGCGCGCACTGCGGATCGAGGATTCGAGCTCGATCCTGCCGGCATAGTCGATGGAGGTGATGCGCAGGCGGATGCACAGCAGCGCCGCGTGCGCGAACGGCACGAACCGTTCGGCGGCGATCTCGATCGTTGCGCCGGCCGCCGTGCGAATGCGCAGGCGGCGCCGTACGCTGCCGCTGCGCAAATCCAACACGCGTTCGAAAGCGAGCCACTCGCAGCTGCCGAGATCGAGCGCCTGCCCATTGAGGCGAATCGCGATATGCGTGCCGTCGGCGACCGGAATGCGCGTGTCGCTGGTCAACGCGAAACCGGAATGGCGCTCGTGGTACTGGATCGACGAGCGCTCCCACACCTCGGCCAGGTAACTGCCGTCGCTCGCACCGATGTGTTCTTCGAAGCTGCTGCGCACGCCGAGCGTGCCGTTGGCCAGGCAATGAATCGCCGCATCGTGCGCGGCGCGCGCGGGGTCGAACCGTGTCTGCACGATGCGCCACGGATCGGCGTCTGCCGGGGCGTCGGCCGCCGCCGCGCCCCATGCGCCTACGTTGCCGTATGCGGTCACTGCGACGCCCACCCGTGACGCATCGGGCGATGCGCGCGCATCGCCTGCAGCACACCTGGCACACCGGTGCGGTTGCGCATCGACCGTTCCCTCCCCCATTGCCGGCAGCATTGCCGCCGTGGCCGCCCGATCCGAGCCGGACGGCGCGCACGATAGGCGTGATTGTTACCGATATCAAGATATCGGTAACAATCGATTTGCGGCGCAATTGCGGCGCTGCCGCAGCGACCCTATGACGTTGCAACGACAGAGCGCGGCGCATCCTTCAAACACGCCATTGCGCCGTTCGAAAGCGGCTGCAAATCGCTGCCGCATAGCAGCATGACCACGTGCGGGAGATGCCTCGGACGGCCGACGCGCCCACGCACAACTCAGGTCGAACGCACCACCAGCGACGTCGGCAGGGTTTCCGAGCGCGCGCGCTTGCCATCGATCAGCTGCAGCAGCTTGCGTGCGAGCAGCACGCCGCCGTCGTGCCAGCTCTGATGGATCGAACTCAGCGGCGGAATGAAACTGGCACCGAGCGGCGTGTCGTCGTAGCCGATCACGGAAATGTCGTCCGGCACGCGCGCGCCGTGTTCGAGCAACGCTCGGATCGCGCCCATCGCGAGCAGATCGTTGCAGGCGAAGATCGCATCGACGCACACGCCCTTGGCGCGCGCCAGCAGCATTTCTGTCGCCTCGGCACCGGCCGCCATCGTGAACGCTTCGCGGCGCACGACTTCCGTCTTGAGGCCGTGGCGGGCGAACGCATCGCGAAAGCCCGTGTACCGTTCGGCGATTTCCATATGGTCGAGATCGCCTAGAAACACCGCGCGTCGGCGCCCGATCGCGACGAAGCGCTCCGCCGCCAGCGCGCCGCCTTCGCGGTTGTCGCTGCCGACGACGACGTGCCGATCGCGTGCACGCCGCGCACCCCACACCACCATCGGCAGGCGCCAGCGATCGAGCAGATGGACCGCATCATCATGCGCGCCCTGACCGAGCAGGATCACGCCGTCGGCCGCCTGCAGCGCCGGCGTGATCGGTGCCTGCCGCGTCGTCAGCAGCACGCTGTAGCCGACCGAGGTCAGCTCCTGCGAGATGCCGCCGAGGATTTCCAATGGATAAGGACCGGACAGCGGCCGCGATGCGGACGGCTTCATCTCCACCACCACCGCGACCGTCTGGCTGCGCCGCAGGCGCAGATTGCGCGCGGTGAGATTGAGCGTGTAGCCATGCTGCGCCGCCAGCGCGCGAATGCGTTCGCGCGTCTGCACGTTCACGAGGTCGCCCTCGCCGAGTGCGCGCGAAATGGTGATCTTCGATACGCCGGCAATCCGCGCGAGATCGGCCATCGTCATGCGCGAAACCGATGGCTGCGGCGGGGTACGCGACGCAGTTCGGCGTTTGGCGGGCTTGTTCAAGCGCAACTCCCTGTGACGCACGCGGCGAGCCTAGCAGATCGTCGTACCCGATCGTGCCGGGTCGGCCGGCGTCAGGTCTCGTACATGCTGACGACGCAAAAATGGATACCGATGATCGATCGTGAGGAACCTCAAGCGCCGATGGCGTCCGGCGGGCCCATCGTGGAGGGCGTACGGGAGCCGCCCATCGCACGCGCCGATGCGATCGCGTTGTTTCTCGATATCGACGGCACCCTGGTCGACTTCGCACCGAGTCCCGACCAGGCGTATGCCGATCCCGAACTTCGCCGTTTGCTCGAGACGCTTGCCGGGCGCCTCGATGGAGCGCTCGTGTTGATCAGCGGGCGCGAACTCGACAGCATCGACGCGCTGCTCGGACTGCCGGGGCTCGCCGCGGCAGGGTTGCATGGCGCGCAGATCCGTCGCGCCGACGGCCATCTGGCTGAACTCGACGGCATTTCCACGCCGATGCCGGCCCTGCGAATGCAGGCCAACGCGTTTGCCGCGGCGATACCGGGCGTGCTCATCGAACACAAGCGCAATGCGATCGCCCTGCACTACCGCGCTGCGCCGCACGCCGCTGCCGCCGTGCACGCGATGGCTCGAACCCTGCTCGGCGAAGCCGGTCCTGCCTACGAATTGCTGCCCGGCAATGCGGTCGTCGAACTGAAGCCGGCCGGCGCGACCAAGGGCACGGCGTTGGCCCTGCTGATGCGCGAAGCGCCGTTCGCCGCACGTGTACCGTGGGTGTTCGGCGACGACTTCACCGACGAGCATGCATTCGACAGCGCCAATGCGCTCGGCGGCGTCAGTGTGATCGTCGGACCGCGCCGGCCCACCGCAGCACACTATGCGCTCGCTGATCCGGCCGCCATGCACCGCTGGCTGGACGCATTCGCGCGCGACGCCGAATGCATGGAGCCGCGATGAGCGAGTCCACCCGCTTCGACGCAGGCCATGGCGACATCTGTTCTGCGCACGCAGATTGCCGCTACGACGCGATCGGGTGGACCCGCCTGGCGGTGATGTGCATCCGGTTACTCGCGCGTCGTCGGGTCATGCGGCGCAGACCCACTCGATGATCGTGATGATCCGTGCCGCAACGTCGCAGCCGCGCTCACACGAGCACGCCTCGTGAGCCGCCTCGTGGTCGTCTCCAATCGCGTCGCGCTGCCGAAGCAAACGCATGCGGGCGGTCTCGCCTCGGCGATGCAGGCGGCGTTGCACGAGAACGGCGGCCTCTGGTTCGGCTGGAGCGGACATGTCGGCAGTGCGGGCGAACATGCGCTGCGGCGCGAACACGATGGTGAGATCGACTACGCCCTGCTCGATCTCGATCGCGCCGACCACGACGAGTACTACCTGGGTTTCTCCAATCGCACCCTGTGGCCGTTGCTGCACTTCCGCCCGTCGCTGATCGACTACCGGCGCGCGGACTTCGCCGGCTACCAGCGCGTCAACCGGTTGTTCGCCGAGCAGGTCGCGCGCCTGCTCGAGCCGGACGATCGGATCTGGGTGCACGACTACCATCTGATTCCGCTCGCGAGCGAGCTGCGTCGCCTCGGCGTCGCTGCGCGCATCGGCTTCTTCCTGCATGTGCCGCTGCCGCCGCCGGCGGTGCTGGCCGCGCTGCCGCATCACGAGCGGCTGTTTCCGACGCTGGCCGACTACGACCTGGTCGGCTTGCAGACGCCACGCGACCGTGTCGCGCTGCACAACTATTTCCGCGAGGAAATGCAGGCGAAGGTCGGCGATGACGGCAATGTGGAGCTGCCCGATGGACGCAGCGTGCGCAGCGGCGCGTTTCCGATCGGCATCGATACGGCCAACGTCGCCGCGCAGGCGCGGCGAGCGGCGAAGAGCGCCGCGACCCAGCGCCTCGTGCGCAGCCTCGAGGGGCGCCGCCTGGCGATCGGCGTGGATCGGCTGGATTATTCCAAAGGCCTGCCGCAGCGGTTCGAAGCGTTCTCGCGCTTCCTCGCCGAGCACGCCGAGTGGCGCTCGCGCGTGTCCCTGCTGCAGATCGCGCCGCCTTCGCGCGAAGAAGTGTCCGAGTACCGCGAGCTGCGTTCGCGCCTGGAACGCCTCGCCGGCGCCACCAACGGCCGCTACGCCGAGCCGGACTGGGTGCCGATCCGCTACGTCAACCGCAGTTTCAACCAGGCGACGCTGGCGGGCTTTTATCGCGCAGCCGACATCGGGCTCGTCACGCCGCTGCGCGACGGCATGAACTTGGTCGCCAAGGAATACGTCGCCGCTCAGGCAGCCGACGATCCCGGCGTATTGATCCTTTCGAACTTCGCCGGCGCCGCGGACGAACTGCGCGAGGCGATCATCATCAATCCGCTCGACCCCGATGACATCGCCGAAAGTCTCGACACCGCGCTGGCGATGCCGCTCGACGAACGGCGCGAGCGCTGGCAGGCGATGTTCGAGCGGATCTCGACCAACGATATTTCGGCGTGGTGCAAGAACTTCCTGCACGCGCTGAGCGCCTGAGGCGGATCGTCGTGCACGCTTGCTGACAGTGGCGGCCACATCGGCAGCACGCACCCCGCAGATGGGCGGCTGCACGTCCATCCGAAGTATCTTCCGCTGCAGCGGCTGTATCACGGCGACCGAAATACAAGGGCACGGCTCGCGGCCGGCCTGTTTTCTACGCGCGCGGTTCGCGCGATATGTGCCGCCAGGTCCGCAACCGTTGTGGTCTTGCCAGGGCTCGACCGCGGCAGAGTTTGCCGCAACCCTTTACAATTGATGTTTTCGGCGCCTGGCGCGGCGGCCCATCGGCACGGCCAAGTCCTGCGGCCCCTCGCGGAGATCGTGTATGCAACGTTGGCTCAAACTGCCCGACGGCCGCTTCATCGACGCCGGCCGCGTCGCCTTCATCGGCAAGACCGAATCCTTTGCACGCGTTGACGAAGACGGCAACGACCTCGGTATCGGCTATGCCGTCAACCTCGGCACCGACTTTCCGCGTGAAAGCCAGATCACGGTCGTCGGCAGCAAGGATGAAATCTTCGCGATGCTGCGCGGCATCCTCGGCGGCCCCGCAGCGGAAGCGCCGAAGACCTAGCCGCCGTTCCGGGCATTGCCGGCTTCGATCCGGCGGTACAAGCGCCAGGCACCGAAGCCGAGCGAGGTTGCCATGCCCGCGCCGATCGCCAGCCTCCACGCGCTGTCGGACAGCAGCGGCGACAGCACGCCGGCGATGATCGCGCTGAGCACGAGGCTGGTGAACGCCTGCACCGACGACACCGCGCCGCGATGATGCGGAAAGCGGTCGAGCAGCAGCAGCGTGAGGGTCGGCATGGTGACGCCGATGCCGATCGCATGGATGCCGATCGGCAGCACCGACCACGGCAGCCGCGGCTGCGGAAACACCCCCGTCAGCGCGAGATTCAGCGCGGTCGCTGCGAGCATGATCGTGTAGCCGAGCCGTACGGTCGCTGTGGCCGTCAGGCGGCCGGCGACGCGGCCGGACAGAAACGCGCCGAGCATCAGCCCGCTGATCGCCGGAATGAACAGCCAGGCGAAGTGCTGCGTGTCGAGCGCGAGCAGACCGAGCACGAACGCCGGTGCCGATGAGATGTAGATCCATAGCGCATTGAAGTTCAGCGTGCCGGCGAGGGCCAGCGGCAGAAAGGCGCGATCCGCGCCGATCAACCGATACGTCGCGCCGAGTTCGTGCAGCGACAACCGTGAGCGGCGCTCGACCGGATGCGTCTCCGGCAGCCACGCGGCGCAGGCGGCACAGAGCAGCACGGCGAACGTCGCCAGCAGCCAGAAGATCATCGGCCAGTGCGCGACCGCGACCACCCAGCCGCCGACGATCGGCGCGATCGCCGGGGCGATGCCGAAGATCATCGAAACGGTCGACATCAGCCGTTGCGCTTCGACCCCGTCGAAGCAGTCGCGGATGATGGCGCGGCCGACGATCAAGCCGGCACCGGCGGAAATGCCTTGCAGTGCGCGGAACGCGAGCAGCGCCTCGATCGAACCCGCCAGCGCACAGCCGGCGGAAGCCAGCGCGAACACGATCACGCCGGCCAGGATCACGCGGCGGCGCCCGAGCGCATCGGAAAACGGTCCGTGCAACAGGGACATCAAGGCATAGGCGATCAGGTAGATACTGACCGTCTGCTGCATCGCGAACGGGCTCGCATGCAGCTCCGAGGCGATCGCCGGAAACGCCGGAAAGATCGTGTCGATCGAGAACGGACCGAACATCGCCAGTGCGGCGAGCATCGGCGCGAGCAGGCGGCGGCGCGGCGTGACAGCCGAAGTCATGGGCTCGCGCAGAGGGCCGCAGGCTTCGGGTTGCGAGCAAGGACCAGCGACTCGATCACGAGGATCGGCTGTCCCGACCCGGCGACACGACGACATCCGCCGTCGCTGGCGCGATCGGTTGGTGGCCGCCGTTCCAGCGCAGCGCGAGCAGGTGCCCAAGCGCGGTCGCGGCGACGCAGAGCACGACGGAGGCAGCGATATTCACCGTCGCGCGCGCAAATCCACCACTGCGCAGCAGATCGAACGTCTGCAGGCTGAACGAAGAAAACGTCGTGAAGCCTCCGCACAATCCGACCATGACGAACAGGCGCAGATTTTCCGACGCGGGATACCGGCTGTGCGCGAGCGTCAGCGTGCCGAACAAGCCGATCACGAACGAGCCGGCCACGTTGATGCCGATCGTGCCCCACGGAAGGTCGCGGCTGACCGGCGAGGCCAGCACGGAAATCAGGTAACGCGCCAGGGTTCCGATCGCTCCGCCGAGCATGACGAGCAGACAGCTAGTGAAGGACATGCGCGCTCCCGGTCGGCGTCGGACAAAAAAAACCCGCCATCGCGGCGGGGCATTCCGGACGCACCCTACCGCGATGAATGCGGTAGGAGTCATCAGCCCTCGCGGGCGGTGTCTGGGGACTCCATCCCCATCACACGGCCGATCATAGTGTGCCGGGGCGACGCCAACAAGGGCGCAGGGCAGCCGCGCCGAAGGTCACGCAGACGCCGCGGCTCGTGCGGGAGCGTTGCTCACGCAGGTCAGCGACGGCACGCGCTGTCGCAGCGGCTGAGGTGCGAACCGCATCGTTCCGTCGGCACAAGCGATTCGTCGGCAAGCCCGCTCCGTGAGTTCCGTTTACCGGGGCGACGAACTAAGCGTACGTGGCGACGCGCTGCTCGAACGCATCGCAGCCGCTGCGGCCCGACAGATAACGGTGATGCAGGGCGCACAAGCCGTCGTCGGCGCGCACCGACGCGTAGCCCGAACTCATCACGGCAAGGCCGGGAATTTCAGTTTCCAGCGTCTGCGCTGCGCCATCGAAATGCACGCAGGCCGCGCAACGCCGAGCGACCGGCGACGACGCGACCGACACATCGGCGATGCTGTCCCGAATCACGGCGCGGCTTGCCCAAGGTTGCGCCAGAATTCGGCGAACACGATCGTCGACAGGATGAAGCCGAGGATCAGGTTGACCACGACGCCGCTGGTGAATGCATAGAACGGCTTCGCACCGGCCACGGCGAGATCGCGCAGGCGCGTGGCGAGCCCGATGCTGAGGAAGCAGAACGTGAAGGCCCAGGTGCGCAGGCCCTGCAGCGGGCCGACGAGGTCGGGCGTTACGACTTTCTTGAACTGATCGTAGCTGTAGCCGCGCGCGACCAGGGTGATGATCGCGGACGCGACGAAGAAGCCGATCACGAACTTCGGAAAGCGCCGCCAGATTTCGCCGCCATCGACGCGCGCGTCGACGCCGGTGCGTTCCCATCGCGTGGTCGCGAGAATCGACAACACCAG
>Ga0247776_10000008_pt1 | contig 93317 bp, 91 predicted proteins | sample UWRJL199509C5_FD_179912 | JGI IMG/M metagenome (GOLD analysis project Ga0247776, IMG submission 179912) | Plant litter microbial communities from Arlington Agricultural Research Station in Wisconsin, United States - UWRJ-L199-509C-5 | ecosystem: Environmental > Terrestrial > Plant litter >...
TGCTCGATCGCGTGCTCGAAAGCGCCGACCGCATGTTCCGCGAGAAGGAAGCCATGCTCGGCTCCGAAGTCATGCGTGGCCTCGAAAAGCACGTGATGCTGTCGGTGCTCGACAACGGCTGGAAGGAGCATCTGTCCAGCATGGACTACCTGCGCCAGGGCATCTACCTGCGCGGTTACGCGCAGAAGCAGCCGAAGCAGGAGTTCAAGCGCGAGGCGTTCGAGCTGTTCGAAGCGATGCTCGGCCGCATCAAGCACGAGGTCGTGCAGTTGCTCGCGCGCGTGCGCATCCGCAACGAAGACGAGGTCGAGGCGTTGGAGGAACAGCAGCGCCGCCAGGCCGAAGCACAGGCGCGCTCGATGCAGTTCCAGCACGCGGAAGCCGCCGGCTTCGCGGCCGGTGCGCTGCCTGCCGACGGCGAGGCCGAGGCGTTGCCGCCGATGCCGATCGTGCAGTCGCCGGTGCATCGCGACGCGCCGAAGGTCGGTCGCAACGATCCGTGCCCGTGCGGTTCGGGCAAGAAGTACAAGCAGTGCCACGGCAAGATCGGGTGATCGCTGCAGCGCCCTCCGTTTCCGCGGGAGGGCTGCTTGGAAACGATGTGCTCGACGGTCGACCGGCGTGACGGCGGGGAACCTCCATGTCGTTGCCGGCGTGCTGCGCGACGCGCAAGGCCGCGTCCTGCTCGCGCAACGTCCGCCCGGCAAACATCTTGCCGGCCTGTGGGAATTTCCGGGCGGCAAGTGCGAAGAGGGTGAACTGCCGATCGATGCGCTCGCGCGCGAACTGCGCGAGGAAATCGGCATCGTCGTCGAATCCGCGCGCCCGCTGATCGCCGCACCGTACGACTATCCGGAAAAGCGCATCCTGCTCGATGTCTGGCAGGTCGCGGCGTACAGCGGCACGCTGCGCGCGCACGAAGGCCAGCGTCTCGCCTGGGTCGAGCCGGCCGATCTCGGAAACATCGAGATGCCGCCGGCCGATCGCCCGGCAATCACCGCGTTGCGCCTCCCCGATCGCTATCTGATCACGCCGCCGTTGCCGCCCGAAGACGCCGATACGCTCGAACGCGGCATCGAGCGCGCCTGCCGCAAGGGCGTGCGCCTGATCCAATTGCGCCTGCCGGGATGGCCGGGCGATCGTCTCGCACGCTTCGCGCGCACGGCGCGCAATCTGTGCCGCGGCTACGGTGCCGAGCTGCTGTTGAACGCCGACTGGAAACTCGCGGCCGTGCTCGGACTCGACGGCGTGCATCTGCCGGCCGCCGTCGCGGCGACCCTGGTGCAGCGGCCACTGCCGCCCGACCGCTGGGTCGGCGTGTCCTGTCACGACGCCGGCGAACTCGCGCACGCCGCGCGCATCGGCGCCGACTTCGCCACGCTGGGGCCGGTGTTTCCGACGCCGAGCCATGAAGAGGCGCCGACGCTCGGCTGGGAACATTTCACCGATCTCGCGGCCGCGTGTGCATTGCCGGTATACGCGCTCGGCGGGCTCGAGATCGACGATGTGGATGCGGCGCAGGCCAGCGGCGGGCAGGGCATTGCGGCGATTCGCGCGTTGTGGAGTGCGTAGCAGGCGCGCGCTGCAGGCAACGATGCCGCGCTTCGCTATCATGCGATGTCGCTCAGGGGGGCCGCAGCGCCGTATGAAACTGGTCATCCAGATTCCTTGCTACAACGAAGCGCAGTCGCTGCCGCACGCGATTCCGCAATTGCCGCGCAGCGTGGTCGGCTGCGATGTCGTCGAATGGCTGGTCGTCGACGACGGATCCGACGACGACACGTCCGCGGTTGCACGCTCGCTCGGCGTGGATCGCATCGTGCGCCATGCGGTCAACCGCGGGCTTGCCGCGACCTTCATGACCGGCCTCGAGTCCGCGATTGCCGCCGGCGCCGACATCATCGTCAATACCGACGCCGACAATCAGTACGACGCGCGCGATATCGAGACGCTCGTGCGGCCGATCATCGAAGGTCGTGCCGAGATGGTGATCGGCGCACGGCCGATCGCCGAGACCGAACATTTCTCGTGGCTGAAAAAGCGCCTGCAACGTCTCGGCAGTTGTGTGGTGCGGCTGGCCAGCAACACCGAAGTCACCGATGCACCGAGCGGCTTTCGCGCATTCACGCGCGAGGCGGCGCAACGCCTCAACGTGTTCAGCTCGTACACCTACACGCTGGAAACGATCATCCAGGCCGGGCACAGCAATATCCGCGTGCTGTCAGTGCCGATCCGCACGAATCCGGACCTGCGGCCGTCGCGCCTGGTCAAGAGCATCGGACGTTACGTCTGGCGTTCGGCATCGACGATCGTGCGCATCTTCGCGACGTACAAGCCGCTGACGTTCTTCTGGCTGATCGCGTGCTTCTTCATTCTGGTCGGCGGCATCGCCGGCGGCTGGTACCTGTTCCATCGCTTCACCGGCGAAGGCGCCGGCCATATCCAATCGGCGATGCTCGCCGCTGCCTCGATCACGATCGGCCTGATTGCGTTCCTGATCGGCTTCGTCGCGGACCTTCAAGCGGTCAATCGCCGCCTGCTCGAAGGCATCGACTGGCGGCTGCGCCAGCTGGAAGACTCGGCGCACCGTCGGCAAGCGGCCAGCGTTCCGCGCGACAAGGAATCCGTGGCGTGAGTGCGGCACCGCAACCGGCCGGCAATTACTACGACAAGTACCGCACGCCGAATCCGATTGCGCGCTGGTTGATGCAAGGCTTTCTCGGCGCATTCGATTCACTCGTCGCGAACGTACCGCTGTCGTCGGCGTTGGAGATCGGCTGCGGCGAAGGCGAGCTTTCGATCCGCCTCGCACGGCGCGGCTTTCGGGTGCGCGGCTGCGACATCTCGGCGGACATCGTGGAAGAAGCGCGCACGCGTGCGCGCGACGCCAACGTCGAAGCGACGTTCTGGGCGCAGCCGATCGAGACGATCGACATCGCGGCCGAAGCGGCGCCGCTGGTCGTGTGCTGCGAAGTGCTGGAGCATCTGGACGATCCCGCGTGCAGCGTCGAGATTCTCGCCAAGTTGGCGCAGCCTTACCTGCTGGCCAGCGTTCCGCGCGAACCGCTGTGGCGTGGGCTGAACATGGCACGCGGCAAGTACCTCGGTGCGCTCGGCAACACGCCGGGACATCTGAATCACTGGAGTCGGGCCGGTTTTCTGCATCTGCTCCAACGCCGCTTCGACGTGATCGAAGCGCGCACGCCGCTGCCGTGGACCATGGTGCTGTGCCGCCGCCGCTGAAGACTGCAACCGTGAGGCGCGCGGTCGCTATCGCCGGAGCGTTGCTCTGCGTGGTTGCGCTTGCATTGCTCGTGAGACGCGGCGTGGCGCTCGGGACGGAGCTCGGCGACCGCCTCCAGAAAATCTCGATTCTGCAGTTTGCCGGCGCGTTGGCGGCCTATGTCGCTGGCGCCGCGGCACTCGCGTTCACATGGGCACTGCTCGTCCGTACGGCCGTGGGGCACGCCGTGGACACGCGACTCCTGGTCGTCGCGCATCTGCGTTCGCAGCTGGCGAAATATCTGCCCGGCAACGTATTCCACTTCGCTTACCGCCATCTGGCTGCGCGCCGTCAAGGCGTCGGACATGCAGCACTCGGCACGGCGCTGGCGCTCGAATCGATACTGCTGATCGCGGCTGCGGCGATCCTCGCGTTCGGCGTGACGGCCGATCCGCGCGTCGATGCAATGCTGCCGTGGGCGCGGCGTCTGGTCTGGCTCGCGCCGCTGCTTGCCTGCGTCGCGGTGCTCGTCGCCACGGGCGGCGCTCGTCGTTTCGGATTTGCTGCAACGGGCGGAAGCAGCCCCAGCGCCGCGTCGGTCGGCGTCTTCGCGATCGATGCGGTCTTCTTCGTGCTCGCGGCTTTCGCACTGCGCTTGCTGTGCGCGCAACCCGAGGCAATGCCGTTCGGTGCCTGGTGCGGATGGCTTTCCCTGGCGTGGGCAGTCGGCTATGTCACACCGGGCGCGCCGGCGGGGATTGGTCTGCGCGAAGCGGTGCTGGCGCTCGGCTTGGCTCCGGTACTCGGCCCGTCCGACGCATTGGCGCTGGCGCTGGCGTACCGTTTGCTGACAGTGGTGGCCGACGCATTGCTGGCTGGCGTTGGATTTGCCTGGCGTACCACTGGCGATGACACGGTTCGGTCCGAATAGCTGCGCAGCTGCGTGCCGATTCCGTTCGCAGAGTTGCAGACTAGCCTGCTAGCCTGCGTTCGCTACCCAGTAGGACGTATCGCTCGTGCAGCGCAACGATCATCGCATCCAGATCTGCCAGCGTAGTATCGTTCTCGATCACATCGTCGGCCACGGCTAGACGCTGTTCGCGCGATGCCTGCGCATCGAGCATGGCGTCCGCGAGCGGAACCGCAATGCCGTCACGCGCGATCAGGCGTTGGCGCTGTGCCACGCGCGGCGCATCGACGACCAGGACACGATCGACCCAATCGTAACGGCCGCTCTCGCTCAGCAGCGGAATGACCAGCAGGACGTAGGGGCCTTCCGCCGAGCGCGCGCGCTCGTGCAGCGCTGCACGAATGCGTGGATGCAGAATCGCTTCGAGCCGGTGGCGCGCGTCCGCGTCGGAGAATACAAGCGCGCGCATCGCGCTCCGATCGAGCACGCCATCCGAACCGATCACACCCGCGCCGAAGTGCTCGACGATCTCGGCCAGCGCCGGGCTGCCGGGGACGACCAGCTCGCGCGCCACGAGATCCGCATCGAGCACGCTGGCACCGAGTGCGGCGAAGCGTTCGGCAATCGCACTCTTGCCGCTGGCGATACCGCCGGTCAACGCGACGGTGAGCGGTAGCGGGTCCATCACAGCGCCGCTGAACGGGAAATCGGCACGATCGTCACAGCGGCAGCCCGTCAGGCCAACCCGAACAGCCGCGCATAGAACGTCCCCAGCCAATCCCCGAACACGAACCAGGACCATCCTGCCGCGGCAATGAACGGCCCGAACGGAATCGGCGTGCTGCGATCCTTTCCGCGCAGCGCCAGCGCAGCGCCGCCGACGATCGCACCGATCAGCGACGACAGCAGAATGATCGGCAGCAGACTCATCGCGCCCATCCATGCGCCGAGGGCGCCGAGCAGTTTGAAGTCGCCGTAGCCCATGCCTTCCTTGCCGGTCAACAGTTTGAACAGCCAGTACACCGACCACAGGCTCAGATAGCCGATCGCGGCACCGACGATCGCTGCCGATGGGGTGACGAACAAAGGAATCAGCGAGATCAACAGGCCGAGCCAGAGCAGGGGAAGTGTCAACTGGTCGGGCAGCAACTGCGTGCGCGCATCGATGCCGGACGCCGCCACGAGAATCCACGTGAACACGAGCCCGGCCGCGAGCGGCCAGCCAAGGCCGAACTTCCACGCAATCGCAGTCGAGGCGAGTGCGGTGAGAAGTTCGACCAGCGGGTACTGCCACAAGATCGGCGCCTTGCAATAGCGGCAGCGGCCGCGCAGGACGAGCCAGCTGAGCAGGGGGATGTTGTCGAACGGCGAGAGCGCGTGCTTGCAGTGCGGGCAGTGCGAGCCGGTGAAGACGAGGTCGGGCGGAGCGGTGTCCTCGGACACCTGCGCTTCGTGACTCGCATCCGTTGCGAGAAGCTCACGTGCCTGGTTGCGCCATTCGTGTTCGAGGCGGCGTGGCAGGCGCAGGATGACGACGTTGAGGAAGCTGCCGACGAGGAGGCCGAGTACGCCGGTGAGCGGGATCAACAATGCCGGTACGCGTAGCCAGTCGAAATCGAGCATCGGACATCCATTGGCAGAACTTAAAGAAAAAGCCGCGGCCATAGGAAGGGCCGCGGCTTGCATGATTGCGAATTTCGCTGCCTTGTCAGCGCAGACGACTTCGCGACTCGTCCATTAACCGACCACCGAGCCGAGTTTGAAGATCGGCAGATACATACCGACGACCATGCTGCCGACGATGACGCCGATCACGACCATGATCATCGGTTCGAGCAGGCTCGACAATGCGTCTACCGCATTGTTGACCTCGGTTTCGTAGAATTCGGCGACCTTGAACAGCATCTTGTCGAGCGCGCCGGCTTCCTCGCCGATGGCGACCATCTGCACGACCATGTTCGGGAATATGCCTGTCTGGCGCATTGCCAGCTGCAATTGATGTCCAACCGCTACATCTTCGCGGATGCGCTTGACCGCATCGTTGTAGACCACGCTGCCGGTCGCGCTAGCGACCGAGTCCAATGCTTCCACCAGCGGCACGCCGGCACGGAAGGTCACGCCAAGTGTGCGGCTGAATCGCGCTATCGCGGATTGCCGCAATATCTGCCCCACTACGGGAATCTTCAGGAGGGTGCGGCCAATGAAATGCTGGAAGCGAACGGAACGCTTGTACAGCATGATCACGGCGACGAAGACAGCGATAATGTTCATCAGAACAAACCACCAGTACGAGACCATGAAATGTGACATGTTGACCAGCATCTGCGTGAATGCGGGCAATTCGGCGCCGAAATTCTTGAATACCGTCTCGAACTGCGGAATCACGAAGATCAGCAGGATGCAAGCAACCAAGACAGCGACGGTCAGCACGGCGGCCGGATAGAACATCGCCTTCTTGATCTTGCCCTTGATGTTCTCGATGTTTTCCTTGTAGGTCGCGATCGTGTCGAGCACGGTATCGAGCACACCGGCGCTTTCACCCGCCTTGACCAGGTTGGTGAACAGCTCGTCGAAATATTTCGGATACTTGCCCAGCGCCTCGTTCAAAGCCGAGCCGCCCTCGATCTCGTTCTTGATATCCGTCAGCATGTCCTTCATGCGCGGATTGCTCTGGCCGCCGGCGACAATCTCGAAACCCTGAACCATCGGCACGCCGGCTGCCATCATCGTGGCGAGCTGACGGCTGAAGACGGCGATGTCGCGGCCTTTGATCGACGAGCCCGTTTTTCCGAACAGCGGCTTGCCTTTCGCCTTGACAGACTGCGGATTGATGCCTTGCCGGCGCAGGTCGGCCTTGACCAGACTCGCATTCTTGCTAGCCTGCTCGCCTTTGATCTTGACGCCGCGCTTGTCGAGACCGACCCAGGTGAAGGTCTGCATCTCGCTGATTTTTGCGCGCTGTTTGCCGAGTTGCGTGGTAGCGGCTCTGGCTTTGAGGGTTGCAGCACTCGCAGTAGCCATGACTTAGTCCTTGGTGACGCGATTGATTTCTGCGAGGCTGAGGGAGCCCTGCTTGACTTTCAGAAGCGCGGACGCGCGCAAATCGCGAATGCCATCGCTGCGGGCCTGCTCCGCAATCTGCAACGCGCTGCCTCCGGCGAGGATGATCTTTTGGATCGCCTCCGTCATCGGCATGACTTGGTAAATCCCCGTTCTTCCTTTATACCCTTCGTTGCAGCTGGAACAGCCGACTGCGTCGAAAATTTGCAAACCCGCTTCCATCTCGACCTGGGTGAATCCTTCGGCCAATAGTGCAGCCGGCGGAAGATCGATCGGCTTCTTGCAGTCGTGCAGGCGGCGCGCGAGGCGCTGCGCAATGACGAGCGTGACCGACGAGGTGATGTTGTAAGGCGCAATACCCATGTTCATCAGGCGTGAAATGGTCTGCGATGCATCGTTCGTGTGCAGCGTCGAAAGTACCATATGGCCCGTCTGCGCGGCCTTGATCGCGATCTCGGCGGTCTCCAGGTCGCGGATCTCGCCGACCATGATTACGTCGGGGTCCTGGCGCAGGAATGCGCGCAAAGCAGCGGCAAACGTCATGCCCCGCTTGACGTTCTGCTGGACCTGGTTCACGCCCGGCAATCGGATTTCGACCGGGTCTTCGACGGTCGAAATATTGCGGCCTTCGGTATTGAGGATGTTCAGTGCCGTGTACAGCGATACGGTCTTGCCCGAGCCTGTCGGTCCTGTGACCAAGACCATGCCATAGGGCTTGTCGATCGCATCGACGAACAGCTTTCTCTGGTCGTCCTCGTAGCCGAGCTTTTCAATACCCATTTTCGCGGCTGCAGCATCGAGGATACGCAATACGATCTTTTCGCCGAACAGTGTCGGGCAGGTGCTGACGCGGAAGTCGATCGCCTTGGTCTTCGACAGGTTCAACTTGATGCGGCCGTCTTGCGGAACGCGGCGCTCGGCGATATCGAGGCCACTCATGACCTTGAGGCGGGACGAAATGCGCGGACTCAATTTGACCGGCGGCGATGCCACTGCGCGCAACATGCCGTCCATACGGAAGCGTACCCGGTAGGCAGTCTCGTAGGGCTCGAAATGGATATCCGAGGCGCCCCGTTTGATCGCGTCGATCAAGACCTTGTTGATGAACTTGACGACGGGTGCATCGTCCGCCGCGTTCGCATCGACGCCCGTCGATTCGCCGTCCTCATCGATGGCGCCGAGCTCCAGGTTCTCAAGGCCGTCGCTGTCGTCGAGGCCGCTTATCGTCGAGTTGGTCGCATTGAATGCCTGTTCTATAGCGCGAGCGAGCTGGCCTTCGTCGATGAGAATCGGTTCGATGATGTGATTCGATTGGAACTTGATTTCGTCGAGCCCGTGCAAGCTGGTCGGGTCGGACACGCCGAGGAACAGGCGGTTGCCACGCTTGAACAGTGGCAGCGCCCTGTGCTTCGTGATCAGATCCTCGCGGACCAGCTTCATCGGAAGCTGCGCCAAGTCGATCGCGTCGATGTCGAGCAGCGGCATGCCGAACTCGGCCGATGACGCCATCGCGACCTGCTGGCTCGACGCCAAGCCGTTTTCGGTCAGCCAGGCGCCGATCGGAATCTTTGCGCGCAGCGCATCATCGACGGCCTTGCGGGCCTCGATTTCTGCCAGCGTGCCTTCGTTCACCAGCCTCCGGGCGACGCCGGAAAGGCCTGCCAGCGGCGGCGTACTTATCTGCGTAGCCATGATGTGCAGCGATCCCCTTTAGCGAGCCAATCTACTCTAAATTAAATGCATTGCCTAAAGAACGCCTGACCGGCAGTATGGGTCAACTCTGCGCGCAGCCTGCTTGGGAGCAGCATGCTAAGCATCATCTTGCCGGCGAAGAACGAGGCGGCGGCCCTCAAAGTACTTTTACCGCGCCTTTGCTCCAACTGGCCCGAAGCGGAGATCATCGTCGTCGATGATGGCTCCACGGACGGTACTGAGGCGTTGTGTAGGGGGTATGCCGTGCAAATCTTGCGCCAGCAGTACTCGATGGGCAATGGGGCTGCCATCAAACGTGGTGCGCGGGAGGCCAAGGGAGATGCCCTGGTCTTCATGGACGCCGACGGGCAGCACGATCCGACCCTGATTGGCCGCTTGTTGGAGCGCCTCGACGAAGGCTACGACATGGTTGTTGGCGCGCGCGACTGGGCCGGACAGGCTGGCGTGAGCCGAGGGCTGGCCAATGCGCTCTACAACTGGCTGGCAAGCCGCATGACCGGCTTTGAAGTCAAGGATCTAACCTCAGGTTTACGCGCTGTGCGCGCGGAAAAATTTCGGGAATTCCTGCATCTGTTGCCAAACGGATTCTCTTATCCTACGACCTGCACGATGGCGTTCTTCCGCAGCGCCTATGCGGTCGCCTACGAGCCGATTCCGGTGGCCAAGCGTATCGGCAAGAGCCACATCCGGCCGCTGCGCGACGGCTTGCGTTTCCTGCTCATCATTTTCAAGGTCGCCACGCTCTATTCGCCGGTGAAGCTGTTCGCGCCCATCGCGCTGGCGTTCTTCCTGCTGGGCCTGGGCTACTACGGTTACACCTTCACGACGCAGCACCGCTTCACCAACATGAGCATGCTGCTGCTCAGCGCTTCGGTGATCGTGTTTCTGATTGGACTGGTGTCGGAGCAGATTACGGCGTTGACCTACAAGCGTGACAGGTGAGAGGACGTGGTAGCCGGCAATTCCACGAGATTCACGGCCCCTGCGCCGGACGCTTCGCGATCTTGTGCGGTCGTGGTTCTGTTCCATCCAGATCATGGACTCCGCGAACGTCTCAAGCAGATCTTCAATCAGTTCGCCAAGGTCGTGTTGGTCGATAACACCCCCGGTGGCTCGCCCTCAAGAGAATGGCCGGATGCCGCGCATGTTATCCGCAATGATCGCAATCTTGGTGTAGCGGTTGCGCTGAACCAGGGCATAGATTTTGCGCTAGCCAACAACTTCGAGTGGTTGGCCACGTTCGATCAGGACTCGGAATTGTTGTCGGGCTATCTCGAAAAAGTCATCTCGGTTGCGACTCGGAGTTCGCCATGTCCGGTATTGGTCGGCTGCAACTATCTTAACGCTGATCGGGGGCGGGCGGCGTACGCCGTGTCGTCGGACGCCGTCGACGTCATGTCTCGTCCGACCCTGATCACCTCCGGAACCTTCATGCCGGCGGAATTCGCGCGCGGCATCGGCGGATTTCGTGAAGACTACTTCATCGATTCCGTCGACCACGAATTCTGTCTGCGTGCACGGCGCTACGGCGCCGCGATACTGATGACAGCGCAGCCGTACATGCGTCATCGCATGGGGGTCGCTGGTGTCGGCATCGGCCGAACGTTCTCGCTTCAGCATTCTCCGCTGCGGCGGTATTACATTGTCCGCAATACGCTGGCCACCGTAAGGAAGAACGCGTGGCGCCATCCGTTGTGGTCGCTGCGCCAACTCGGACGGCTGGCGGCCGAAGGTGCGGCCATCGTTGCGTTCGAATCCGGGAAAGGCCCCAAGCTGCGCGCTTACTTGCGCGGGCTGTGGCACGGAATCATCGGCAGAAGCGGCCCGCATCCCCATGTCTGATAAGCATTCATTGTTGATCGCCGGCGTGCATCAATCCACGGAGGCGTATCCAAACACGTTGTACCGGACTCGGCAATTGCGCGAGCGATTTGAAGCGTCCGAGGTCAACATATCGATGTGGACGACGCCGACCGGCGGTTGGACTAGTGCCGCTTCGCCGTTACGCACGACATGGCGGGTGATCGCGTCGCACTGGCGGGTGATATGGGCTGTTGCGCTCGGCCGACGTTACGCTGCGGTGTACGTTCCGTATCCGGCGCCGCTGGTGGTGTTTTTGTTGTCGCTATTGCCGCCTGGCAGGCGCCCCAAGCGGATCCTGCTGGACGGATTCGTCTCGATCTACGACACGGTCGTCAACGATCGCAAGCTGTGGCGCGTGAGGGCGTGGCGATCCCGCCTGCTGCGTGCTCTGGAACGGCGTGCTTTCAGTACAGCTGACCTGGTATTGGTCGACACCCCGCAGAACGCGGATTTCTATGCGGAACTATTTCGATTGCCGCGCAGGAAATTCGAGCCGTTGGCGCTGGCCACCAACGAGTCCGATTACGCATGCCAGCCGTATCGAGCGACTAAGGGCCGTTGTCGCGTGCTGTTCATCGGAACGCTGGTGCCACTGCACGGCGTGACTACCATCGCAGGGGCGGCGCGGTTGCTGTCGGGGCGGCCCGGTATTCATTTTCGCTTCCTGGGGGACGGTGTCGACGCGGCAGAGCTTCGAGCTGGCTTGTTCGGCGTTCGCAACGCGGTTTGGCAACCGCGCTGGCATTCGGCGGAAGAGCTGGCCCAGGAAATCGGTGAGGCGGATATATGTCTCGGTGTTTTCGGGGTGACGGATAAGACCCAGCGCGTCTGTCCCTACAAGCTGTATGCTTACGCGTCGGTCGGCCGCAGCATCATCACCGGCGATACCGAGTGGTTGCGGTCGATCGAGCCGGCGGACGGATCGATGCCGTTCCGGGCTGTGCCCGTAGGTGACTCACAAGCCCTGGCCGACGCAATTCTCGAACTGGCGGATGCGCCTGCGGAACGCGTTCGTCTTGCGCGGGCGGCGCACGATTTCTACACCGCCCATCTGGCCAACGCCGTTTCGTTGTGCGCATTCGACGAATTGTTGGGTGGATGGACCGCGGAAGGGGCACCGTGAGCGGCGTGGTCGGACTGACGCTGGATTATCGTGATCCTGAGCGTACTGCAGGCTGCGTGGAAAACCTGTTGCATGAAGGTGCCGAACACGTGCTGGTCTGGGACAACTCGGACGACGGGGGACGATCGTCGGCTGTGCTGAGGCGTGACTTCTCCGGCGAACCCCGGGTCTCGGTGGTCGATGCCGGTACAAACCTCGGTTTCTCCGCGGGTGCCAACCGCGGCATCGAATGGTTGCGCGCCAGGCACATCGGAAAGGCCGTGCTGTTAATCAACAACGATGCAAAGTTGTTGCCCGGCGCACTATATACCTTGGCTGCGGCGCTACGCCGCTCGACAGACGCGCTCGTGGTATTTCCGGACATCGATCACGGCGGTTGGGTACGGGGTAAAGTCTATTATCACCGGTTGACTGGGCTAATTACGGATTTGCGCCTGACGGGGTCGTTCCCCTATGCCAGTGGTTGCTGCTTGCTGGTCGACCCGTCGAGAACAGGAGGAACACTGTTCGATGAGGATTTCTTCATGTATGGAGAAGATATCGAACTGGGCGCCAGGTTGTCCCAGCAATATGGCGCAATAGTCCATGTGCCGAGACTGCTGGTGATGCACGAGGGTTCGGTGAGCAGCAGAATGGGTTCGCTGTTCTACGAGACTCGGATGGTCGCCGCTCGGTTAATCATCGCGGACAAGCTGTCGAAGGGACACTTCGATCGGATGGTGGTCATGATGCTGCACATTGCCTTGCTCGGAATTCGCAGCCTATTGCGTAGCCTGCGTTTTTGCAGCCTCACTCCACTGCGGGCACTGCTGGATGGAAACAAGATCGCAAAAAAAATTCGCCGATCTCAATCGTTTCCGTAGGTTTTGCCCAGACGGCCCGCTTCCGCATCGTCCAGCGCACGTTTCATCAGACGAAAGCGATCCATGCGCCGGAAGCGCAAGCACAAAATGAAAATCAATGCGATGTAACTGATGCGATTGAGCACGTAGAGCCAGCGTGGCCCGGCAAAGCGGTTCAGCGACAGCCAGTTCCGGTTGCGCAGCTCGTAGTAGACGCGGATAGATGGTAGTTCGCGGATGCGTCGCGCAAGGTTCGAACTGTATTCTCCCGATGCGTTCCATGGTGGTTGCAAGTCGCGCACTACAGCTTGGCGCAGCAACTTGATTTGGAATCCTTTCGCGCTGATGCGCGAGGTCCACTCTAGGTCGTCGCAGTACAGGAAGAAGTCGTTCCGGGGCAGGCCGCAGTCCTCGACAATTTCTCGGGGCACCAGCATGCCACCGTATACCGACCAGAACACGGGCACTTCATCTCCGACATCGGGAAGAGGAGATGGTGGGCGCAGCTGGTCGAGCAGGTTGAGCATGTTGAATCCGGCGCAGCTGCCTTTGCGAGGAGGCATGCGCCATAGGCGAATGTCTGGAATGTTCAGTTCGGGCAGCGAGGGCCGGAAACAAGCCAGTGCTTGCGGTTCTGAAGCTGCCACGATGCGCTCGAGAGCCGCAATCAGCGTTGGTAGCGCATCGGCTTCGGGCAGGTTGTCGTCGTCGAGCAGCCATATCCATCGGCAGTCGGGTTGGTCGAGGCAGAGCCTGCATGCCTCGGCATAACCGCCAGCGGAGCCGAGGTTGTCCGTGAATACGCGCACGAAATATCTGCCGGGCGAGCGCGACTGGCGCGCGCTAAGCTCGGACAAACTGGCGGCGGAAACGCAGTTGGCGACGACCGCGATGCGGTCGACGGCGCTTCGTTCGAGCGCGTCGAGTACCTGTGTCAAAGTCGCCGTGCGGTCGCCAAAAGCGAGCACGGCTGCGTGGATTCCGTGTGGCCGTCCGCTCATTCGGCCGGGTTCTCGCGCAGCAATGCGAGTCCGCTGCGCATGGCGGGATCAATCCATGCGCGCATTCCATGATGCGGAGTGAGCGTCAATTCTCGCTTGCCAGAATTCTTCACGTACTCCAATCCGTTTCCTGGCCAATGCAGGATTGCCATTTCATTCGGCCGGCTTTCTGCAAATCAGCACGAAATCGCTGCAAGCACCTGTGTCGACCCACGCGCGCAGTTCGTTGAGCAAACCGAGGAGGCGATCTTTCAGTGGTGCACCTTTAACGCCGCGATATACCACTTCGCCAGTGAGGCCGCGTGCTAATGCAGCGCTGCCGAGCGTCTGGTTGTAGTCGTGGAGTCCGCGCTTCAGGAATTTTTGTTGGTGGAAACCCGCGAAGCCGGTAAGTTCGACCAGGCTTTTCTGGTTCAAGACAACCGTGTGCTGCGGCGGATGCAGGTTGCCGTAGAACTCGCCGAATCGTTCGTGTATCGGACAATCCAAGTTGGGCGTCCCAATCCATAGCAAGCCGCCGGGTTTCAGCCATCCATGAAGCGTCCGCAAGAATGCAAACGGATCGGGAACGTGTTCAATTACTTGGTGCGCGGTAACGACATCGAAAGAAGCGGACTCGAACGGGGCGGAGTCGTAAGGTCCCAGCCAGACGGGGATGCCTGATTGCCTTGCGGTTTCCACTGCGATGCGATCGAGGTCCGTGCCATGCACTTCCCACCCGGCGCTGCGCGCATCGCGGAGGAAGGCGCCATTGCCGCAGCCGACATCGAGCAGCCGGTTCGATTCGGCCGCCGGAATGTGCAGATGCCGTGCGCGGTGATCCCATTCACCGCGGATCGGAAGCGGCATCATGCGCATGATCCAGTATCCGTAGCTCAACGATGGCGACTCGCGGTAGCCGTACTTCCGGTTGAGGTACCCATTCCGGACCTTCAGACGTGCAAGTTTGATGGCGCGCGTCGGCGCAGGCCGCTGCGGGTCGTGCGTAACATAGTTGGCGTAGGCCAAGCCAACGGTTTCCCGATTCGGTCGCGGATCCAGATAACCGCTCGAACATCCGCGGCAACGATACATCGTCCATAGTCCTGGCGCTCCGAACAGACGATCGTACAACCCGTCGTGCAACAGCGTGCGTTCCGCGTCGCCGCAGACCGGGCATCTGCCAAGGTATTCAAGCCCTTTTTCCGGCCACGGCTGGATCATCATTTCCCCTGCTTTCCTGTCGGGACAGGACGCTGCTCCCCTATGCGTAGCAATATCTGTTGAACCATGATGATGACCGCTTCGCTCAAGTATGCGGAGACAACTGCGCCCGCCAGCCCATGTGTTCGGATCAGCATCGCAGCCAAGCCCACTGCTGTCGCCGACCCGGCCAGATAGGAAATTCCGACGATGTCGGTTCGCCGTGCGGCGACCACACTGAAATTGGAAAAATTACGCAACAACTGCAGCGTCGGCAACCAGGCGATCCCTCGGATCACTGCAATCGCTGAAGCAAAGTCTGCACCCAACAACCAAGGTACGAATCCAGCGAATGCCCAAATCACAGCGCCTACGGTCAAGGCCAACCCCACCAACGCCCATGCGGCTCGGCGCAAGCGAGCATGCCCGTCTTCTTCCGCGTACAGGCGCGGCCACAAGGCTTCCTGAAGCGCCGTCAGCGGCAGGCTGGCAAGATCGACGACGCGCTGTGCCACGCTCATTTGCGCCGACTGGTCGAAACCAATGTGCGCTAACAGTGGCTTGTTGAATTCGGCCTGCAAGCGAAGCGCCAGCGCGGCCGCGCCGAATGGGAAGCCTTCGCGGATGCTCAGGCGCGGTGCACCGGTAGCGATGCGCGTCTTTGGCCACAACCATGCGTAGACGGCGCCGGCATACGCGACACCTGCGCCAGCATATGCCCACATCCACCCACTCAGCGTGTGTCGTGCGAACGCCCAGTACGCGAGCAGCACGACAAGACGTGCTGCCGGCATTCCAGCGTTGATTGCACCAAAGCGCGACGCGCGGTGTGCCGCTTGCTCCGCCCGTGAAAGTAAATCGATCAGCGACGTCGAGGCGATTTCGGCAGCGATCAGCGCAAATGCCGCCGGCAAGGGCATCCCGTCAGGCAGCAATACCATGCCGGCGACGCAACCCAGCAGCATGCACAGGGTCGTACTCCACGCCCAGGTGTGCAGTGCTGACGCCAACAGGTCGCCCAAGCACTCTGGATTGCGCGCACCGTCGCGCAGCAATATCCCGGACAAGCCGAGTCCCGCAAACGGAACGAGGAACGACGTAATCGCCACCACGGTAGCGAACTTCCCATAGTCGGAGGCGCCGAACAGGCGGGATAGGGCCACCACCAGCATCGTCAGAGCGAGCGCACGCACCATCATCCAGAAGAGCAGATGGCCGCTGCTGCGCAGATAGGCGCCGGGCCGCCAAGCCCACAATTGACGAGTCGAAGATGCCATGCGCAGGTACTGAATTCGGCGGAGTCTGTTTTCGTCAGCGAAGTAGGACGCGAGGAGGTCCTCCAACTGCTTCGTCCGGCGTCCCCGATTATTGCCGGTTTTTCCGCAACTCCGAGACGGCACGGTCGATGTATCCATCGCCTTCGCCTACGTGGCCTTCCAGTTCACGCAGGATGTCCTTCTGTGCATCGGTATTGTTCAGCGTCCCTTCCAACTGGTAGAGGAACAAGCCGAATGGAGCGAAGTGGCCGCTGTCGGCCCATGCGCGCTGCCCCTGTACTTCCGCTTCGGCGAAGCGGCTTTGCGAGGCCAGCAGGGTAGATAGAGAGAAGCGCGCCCGCCAGGCATTCCGTCCCGCGGCGTTGGGGGACTGCGCCAGCCAGCCCTTGCCGATGTCGGCAAGGTGGTTGGCATCCACGCCGGGACAGTAACCCGTTTCGATCATCTTGGTGAGGGCGGGCCAAACCTGCAGAGTGTAGTTGCTGACCGGACCGTGCGCGGTCTGTTCGACACGGTCGAAGACCTCCGCCGGCACAACCTGATTGACGTGGCAGTAGGCCAGTATCCGTCGCAGCTGCGGCATCATGGCGTCACTCGGCGATACGTACGACGCCATCAGGTCGAGTTGCCGCAGCGCTTCGGGCAGATTGCCGGCTTCGATGGCTTGGTTGGACAACTCGGTCCTGACTCGGATCGAATCGGGGTGGTCGGCCTCCTGCTGAGCCCAGAAAGCCGCCGAATTGCCCCAGATATCGTTTTGGACCCATGTGGCGAAGGCATAGGCCGGGAGTATCGCCAGCAGCAACAGAAAGCCCAGGCGATATGAGATCGCAGCGTTTGCCGGCAAGCGCCCGACGAGCCATCCGACCAATCCTGCCATTGCCAGCAGCAACCCGAAGCTGGGCAGGTAATTGCGATGCTCGAAATACAGCTCCAACGGCAGAACACTCGATTCGAGCAAATGCCCGCACAGGAACAAGAGGATTCCTGCCGCGAATGCCGGGGCGCGCCGGCGCACGGCCAAGGCAACGACGACGGTGACGCACCAGCCCAGAACGGCAACAAACGTTGTGGGGGGCGATAACCATCCTGTCGAAGCCGCGTAGCCGTCGTGGAACAGGCCCAGTTGGTCACCGACGGGCACCAGCCAGACGCCGATGTAGTCCCACAGCACGCGCGCTTCGGTCAGCAGGCGCTGCGGCAGGGTGAAGTCATGTTCCGCGTAGTTGAGAAGGCTGTGGCGCTTCCACGCCAGCAACGCGAAGCCGAATGTCGCCGGCAACGCGACGAACAACGCCAGCCACGCCTTTACCAGCACGGGGCGAAAATGCCGCGGCGCTCGAGGATCGCGCGGGGGCACGAACAGCGTCCATTCCAGCAAGCCGGCCAGGAACGGGGTCAACACCGCGTTCTCCTTGCTGGCCAGACCCAGCATCCAGAGGAGCGGAAATGCGCCGAACAGCAGCCACCTCGCTCCTGGCCCGCCGCTTTCCACGCGCTCGCGCCCGGCCACGTAGGCGAGCAGGGCCGCGAACGAGAACAGCGCGGACAGCATCGCCATGCGTTGCACGATGTACTGCACGGTGGATACGTGCATGGGGTGCAGCAGCCAGACCCCTCCCAAGAGCAGGCCGAGCCACCCGGCGTGTCGGGAGGTTGCCGGATCGCGCGCGAGCAGACGACGCAACAGCGCGATGACGAGAAGGCCGGCCAACAGATGCAGCGCCAGGTTGCTCGCTTTGAGCGCGTACACGCTGTCGGCGGTCAGTGCGGCATTGGTGACGAAACTGGCCATTGACAGCGGCCGTCCGAACTCGCCGGAGCGGTTGCCGAAGATCACATTGGCGGCACTGCGCTGGCCAGCCATGTAGTCGACGAGCGGTGCAAGATTACTGGCGTCGTCGAGCAGCATCGGTCCGGTCAGGCCGGGTAGATAGACGACGACGGCGAGCATCAGCAGCGCGAGCAAGGCCAGCAGGCGTTGCGATGCGAATCTGGAAGCGAGAAGCGAAGTCTTCATGGGCATGGATGCGGCCGTGGGCTCGGAGCGCATGATGCCCATGTCCGCGCCCGCGGCAAGGGTTCCACGCCAGGCAGCAGGCAAAAAAAACCCCGCCGTGAGGCGGGGTTTTGATTCTTGCAACCGGATGCGATCCGGTGATCCTATCAACCCTGGCAGGTACCCGGGCGATATTTCGGGGGCACGGAGCCATCGCAGGTCCACTTGGAGACAACGCCGGATCCGACATTGGTGGCATCGGGGGTCAGCGTGATGTTGCCAGTCGCATCGTCGCCGATGTTGGTGACCGTGGCCGTAACCGTGGTGCCGTCCCATGTGACGCCGGAGACGTACTGCGATGCAACGCTGTCCGGCGTGTAGGAGGCGGCGCTCGGCAGGTGGTTCTTGCTGGAGACGAACTCGGAAATGGCCGTGCGGCTGGCCGATGCGGCCAGGATCGCTTCCGTCACCTTGGTCTTCTTGATGTAGTTGGAGTACGCCGGCAGCGCGATCGCGGCCAGGATGGCAATGATCGCGATGACGATCATCAATTCGATGAGCGTGAAGCCCTTGCTAGTCTTCTTCATGGTGAAGTCCTCAATGGTGGTGTGATGGTGTGAACCGTGAATCATTGCCCCTGGAGCCGCCGACCTTGCCAGGCGGGCCCGCTGTCCCGCGATCGACCGGATGGACGACCGGCGGCTCGCGGTCCAAATACAGCAGCTTCCGTGCCATAGATCGGGCAGCCGACGAACGGCCTGTTTCGACCCGTGAGCGTTACGCTGTGAGAACGGATTCTCAAGCCGGATCGGACATCACGTTCATTTTTGTCAAGTTCTGACACGCTGCGGCGCGGATCGGACAGGTCTGCGCTGCGCTGGCGACGATCCGAAAACTGCTCCCGTTCGGGCGGCGCCGATCAGGGGTCGATCGGCAAGGCATCGAGCGGCGTGCCGTCATTTCTGTCGAGCAGCATCGTCAGGAATGCGCGTTGGGTTTTCAGCGGCAGCCACGTCACGCTGTCCGCTTGTCGGCTGTGCCGCTGCAGCCAGGCATCGATCATCGCTTTTTCGTCAGGATGTGCTTCGACGAGGGTGTCGAGCGGCTTCGCGCGTATCTCGGGCGCCACCAGCGCGTAGTCGACGTAGTATTTCGGGAACCTGTCGACGTCCTTTCCAGCCACGCCGCTGAACAGCAGATCATTCCTTTCCTTTACGTCGGAAGGCAGCCGGGTGCCGACGAGCTGCGGGCCGGTCCACGGTATCCTGCGAAATTCCGGCTTGCTTCCCTGTACAAGATCGTCGTCGGCGAGCTCGGTCGCCGTGACGAGGACGAAGCGCTCGGGCAGCGCGGCGATGAAGGCCGGCCGCGCCCGCACGACAACAGACATGCCGTACGAGAAGGCGCAGATCTGCAGCAGCGCGATCACGCCGAGATCGAAACGCAGTCCCTTCTTGCCGACCTTGAATACGGCCAGCGTCAACAGCGGGCCAAGTACAACATCGACGCCGAGCAGCAGCAAGACGAGTTCATCGGCACCGGCCGCATGGCTGTACGGCGGTGGATACCAGACGCCGAAAACAAGCGCGGCCGACAGCAGGCCGACCGCGATGCTGATCGACAGATGGACAGCGGCAGCTTTCCAGCGCGACATGAGAAACCCGGAGGCGGCGATGCGGCGCAACGAAATATAGGCGAATTCATACGCGCGCTGGAAGACGTGGGAGCGTGGTAGGGCGTGACACTCCCCGACTACGCGTGTCCTTGCATCGCACTTTCAGCGCGACGCAACATCGATGCAGTTACTCGATCCCGAGCTTCTCCAACCGATACCGCAACTGCCGCAACGTCAACCCCAACTGCTTCGCTGCCGCGGTCCGATTCCAGCGTGTCGCCTCCAGCGCTTTCATGATCGCAGCACGTTCCGTCTCGGCCACTGCGGCAGCGAGGTCGCCGGGCAGTTCGTCGTCCTCTTCCGCTTCGGCCATCATCGCCGGTGGCGAGGTGCGTGCGGGGCCGTAGTCCGGAACGGCGCCGGTCGGCGTGTTTGCCCAGGTCTCCGCAGAGTGGGCGGCGGAGCGTTCGCGCGGCAGCAGGCGCAGGTCTTCGATGCTGATGCTGTGGTTCTCGCACAGCGCGACGGCGCGTTCGAGCACGTTTTCGAGCTCGCGCACGTTGCCGGGGAAATCGTAGGACAGCAGCGCCTTCAAGGCTTCCGGACTCAGCCGTGCCGGCGGTCCGCCAGAATCCTTGCCGAGGCGTTCGAGCACGCGGCCGGCGAGTTTCGGAATGTCTTCGCGGCGTTCGCGCAGCGGCGGCACGCGCAGTTCGATCACGTTGATGCGGTAGAACAAGTCCTGCCGGAACGAGCCGAGTTCGACCAGGCGTGCGAGGTTCTTGTGCGTCGCCGAGAGGATGCGCACGTCGACGCCGATCTCTGCGCGCGCGCCGATCGGGCGCACGGCTTTTTCCTGGATCACGCGCAGCAGTTTCACCTGCATGTGCATCGGCAGCTCGGCGACTTCGTCGAGGAACAGCGTGCCGCCCTGCGCGGCATGGAACAGGCCGTCCTTGTCCGCGTGCGCGCCGGTGAAGCTGCCTTTCTTGTGGCCGAAGAATTCGCTTTCCATCAGCTCGGACGGAATCGCACCGCAGTTGACCGGCACGAACGGCGCGGCGGCGCGCGGTCCGAGTTCGTGGATCAGGCGCGCGACCAGTTCCTTGCCGACGCCGGATTCGCCGGCGACATAGACCGGCGCCTGACTGCGCGCGACCTTGGCGATCGTCGCGCGCAATTCGTTCATCGGCACCGAATCGCCGATCAGCTTGGAACTGCTGGCGGTCTGCTCGCTGCGCTTTTCTTCCGACAGTTTCAGCGCGGTCTGCACGAGGCGGCGCAGCACGCTGATGTCGACCGGCTTGGAGACGAAGTCGAACGCCCCGGCCTTCAGCGCATCGACGGCGGCGTCGACGTTGCCGTACGCCGTGATCATCGCGACCGGCGTCTCGGCGTATTGCGCGGCGATCAGCGCGATGATGTCCTGGCCGGATCCGTCCGGCAGGCGCATGTCGGTGAAGCACAACGCGTAGCGGCGCTCGGTCAGGCGCTGGCGCGCCTCGGCGACGGTCGCGGCGGTCTCGACGATCAGGTCCATGCGGCCCAGGGTCAGGGTCAGCAGTTCGCGGATATCGCGTTCGTCGTCGATGACCAGGGCGTAGTGCTTGCTCATTCCGGTAGCTTTTCTGGCTCGAGGTGCGAGGTTGACGCCCAAGCGTAGAGGGTGGAGGGCGTCAAGGCAAAGGTCGCGGCATTGTGCGCCTTCCGGATCATGCCGGCGGCGCGGTCACGCGCGAGGCGAGCAGGGAGCCGGCCGGCGTCAACGAAATGCGGAAGCAGGCGCCGCCGCCGGCGACCGGCACGTATTCGAGCGAGGCCTGGCTGGCTTCGGTCATCTGCTTGGCGAGATAGAGGCCGAGACCGGTGCCGTATTCGTGCGTGGTGTAGAACGGTTCGAAGATCTGCGCCGCCACTTTCGGTGGGATGCCGGGACCGCGGTCGATGATCTCGATCAGTGGCGGCCCCTTCTCGGCGCTGATCCGCGCGACCACGTTGACCCGCGCCGGCTGGTTCGGCTGACGGCCGTAGCGCATCGCGTTCTGCACCAGGTTCCACACCACCTGCTGCAGGTGCTGCGGGTCGACCATCGCTTCGATCGTGCGGTTCGACGTGACCGCGCGTAGCGTATCGGCGCCGAGGTCGTTGGACTGCTTGTAGTCTTCGACGAAGGCGAGCACCCAGGCGTTCATGTCGATGCTTTCCGGACGCGACCGCTCGCGCCGCGATAGCTGCAGGATGTTCTCGACGACGTCGTTGGCGCGCGTGCAATGGTTGTTGATGATGTCGACCAGGCGCTTGTCTTCGGCGTTGAGTTTTTCCGACTCGGCCAGCAGCTGCGCCGAGTAGCGGATCGCCGCGAGCGGATTGCGGATTTCGTGCGCGATCGATGCGGACAGGCGGCCGAGCGAGGACAAGGTCAGTTCCTCGGCGCGGCGCGACAGCAGCGAGGTGTCGTCGAGGAAGATCAGCACGTGCGTATCGTCGTTCGGCGCGAGGCGCGTGAAGCGCGGGATCACTTCCGGCACGTCGGGCGCGAGCGCGACGGCGGTCTGATCGCTCTTGCCGGAGTGGCGCCAGTGATAGAGCCGGCGCGACAGCTCGGCTGCGACCGAGCCGAGTTCGCGCTGCGCCGGCGGCGGATTGCCGATCAGGTGCCAGGCCGATTCGTTGATGCGCAAGATCGTATTGGTCGCATCGACCAGCAGCACGCCGGTCTTCATGCGCTGGATGATCAGCTCGTTGATCTGTTCCAGATTGAGCAGGTCGGCACCGCGCTGCGCCGCGAGCGCTTCGGTCGCGCGCATGTGGCCGCCGAGATAGCGCAGCAGCGCCGCGACGATGAAATAGGCGGCTACTAGCGCGGCGGTTTCGAGCGGCGAATGCGCCACCGCAATGTCGTTCAAGCGCCAGTAGAGGAGCGGAAACAGCACGCCGATGGCGGCCATCGCGGCGAACAGGAACGCACGGCGCGGCAGCAGCAACGCCGCGATACCGACATTGACCAGCAGCATCAGCGGCACGATGGTCTGGCCCGCCAGGGCGACCAGCACCAGCGAAGCGGCCGCGATGTCGATCAGCAGCGACAAGCTGATGCCGCCGATCAGACGCAGACGCAGGCGGTCGGTGCTGACCAGCAGCAGCAGCGCGGCGACGAGGTAGGCGATGGCCGCAAGCTGGCCGAGCAACGGCTGCGCAACCTTGACCCATTCGCCGGCAAACGGGCTGAACACCAAGCCGGCAAAGATCACCGCTTCGAGGCAGCGATAGAGATTGAAGAAATACAGCTCGCGCCGGGTGATGTCGCCCGGTGAGTCTGCAGCGCTGCGCAGTCGGCGATCCGCGGTCACGTTGGCCCCTTGTCGTCCAAGTATAGAATGACAGAGCGCGCGCGGTGAATGGGGCATCGGCGTTCGCGGCCGGTTTTTGTCGCAGCGTTCGCCGCAGCACGCGAGCACGGTGCATGCCGGCGGAGCACAAGGAGGGGTTGCTGCCGTGGACGTCAGACTGTGCGTTTTCCTGCTGCCGCTGTTGCTGCGCGCTAATGCGCTGGTGGCTGCACCGCCACCGGCGCCGCCGCAGTTCGTGCCGCTCGCCGTCGCGGACGGTCTGCCCTCGAGCGTCGCCTACAAGACCGTGCAGGATCGCGACGGCTTCATCTGGATCGGCACCAAGGATGGCCTCGCCCGCTACGACGGCGTCGGCTTTCGCGTGTTCCGCCATGATCCCGCGCTGCCCGATTCGCTCAGTTCCAACGATGTTTCGGCAATGCTGGTCGATCGCGCCGGACGCTTGTGGTGTGGCGGCGAGGCCTCCGGCTTGAATCGCCTCGAGGCCGATGGCAGCGGCTTTCGCCATTGGCGCCATCGCGCCGGCGAGGCCGGCACGCTCGGCAGCGACGACGTTTTCACGATCGCCGAGGATGCCGCCGGCGCGATCTGGGTCGGCACCTACCTCGGCGGCCTCAATCGCCTGCAGGACGACGGCCGTTTCCTCAGCGTCGACCACGACGCCGAAGATGCTGCCAGCCTGCGCTCGAACACCGTACAAGCCTTGTACGGCGATGCGCGCAACCGCGTGTGGATCGGCACCGACCGCGGCCTCGACGTGCGCGACGCCGACGGCCGCATCCATCATGTCGAGCTGCCGCTGGCCGGCCGCGCCGGTCCCGCGATGGTCACCGCGTTCCTGCCGGAGGCGAGCGGCAGCGTTCTGGTCGGAACCTTGAAGGGGCTGTTTCGGGTCGATGCGGACTTGCACTACCAAGGCGAAATCGCCGATGGCGCGACCCCGCTCTCGGTGATGGCGCTCGCGCGCAGCGGCGACGACGGACTCTGGATCGGCCTGCGCCGCGGACTGGCGCACCTGGATGCCAACGGGCTGCAGCGCTATGGCGGCGAGGAGGCGACGCCCGGCGCCTATCCCGGCACGCGCACGATGGACGTTTTTCGCGACGCCGAGGGCGGCATGTGGTTCGCGACCTTCGACGGTGGCGTCGCACGGCTGCCGCCGCAATGGCGAAATTTTGCCGCTTACCGACACGTCACCGGCGATCCGGCCAGCTTGAGCCGGCCTGCCGTAAAGGCGATCGGCGTCGATGCGCACGATTCGATCTGGGCCGCCAGCGGCCTCGATGGCCTCGACCGCATCGATCACGCCACCGGCTCGATCGAACGCTGGGGCGCGCGACTCGGCATCGCCGGCTCGCAGCTGACCGCCGTGCTGCCTGACGGCGCGGATCATGTCTGGGTCGGCTCCTACCAGGGCCTGCGCCGCTACGCGTTGTCGTCGTTGTCGCAGCCGGCGGCTGCACTGGCGGTCGATCTGACGCGTGCCGATGCGCTGCCGCCCGGGTTCGTCGATCAACTGCGGCGTGCGCCCGATCAGACGGTGTGGGCAAGCGCGCACGGGGGCGGCGTCGCGCATCTCGCGGCCGATGCAAGCCGGGTACTGCATCGCTACATCCCGGCGGAGAAAACGCTCGACGATGCCGACATCACCGCCCTCGTGCTGGATGCCGAGGCGAATCCGTGGCTGGCGACGGCGAGCGGCGTCGAGCGTTATCTGCCGGCGCAGGACCGTTTCGTCGCCGTCGCCGAGTTGCCGCGCGAGCCGGTTCACGCGCTCGCGTTCGCGCCGAACGGTTCGCTCTGGCTGCACCGGCTCGGCGCGCTCGAGAACTATCGCTGGAGCAACGGTTCGGCGCGGCTCGAACGGCGCCTCGATGCCGCCGACGGCTGGCCGACACTGACCGCGGCGGCGCTGGTGGTGGCGCGCGACGGCAGCGTGTGGGTGACCTCGCCGCGCGGCCTGTGGCGCGTCGACGGCGTCTCGAAATCGATCCGGCGGTTCGATGCGCGCGATGGTTTGCCGGGACAGGAATTCCTCGCCGGCGCGTTGACCGTGGCGTCGGACGGCAGCTTGTATGCAGGCACGCTCACCGGTGTCGTCGCGTTCGACCCGGGCGCGTTGAAGCTGGATACGCCGGCGCCGCCGATCCGCATCACTGCGCTCAGCATCCATCGCGGCGGCCTCACGGACATGCTCGACATCGGCGCGCCGGTGCAACTGCGCCACGACGACTTCGATTTCCGCGTCGAAGCGCGCGCGTTGTCCTACGCCAATCCCGCATCGAACCGCTACCGCTTCCTGCTCGAAGGCTTCGATCCGGACTGGATCGAAGCCGAACGCGGCGAGCGCGTCTATGCGCAGCTCCCGTCCGGCAGCTACCGGCTGCGCGTGCGTGCGGCGAATGCCGATGGTGCGTGGAGCGAGCTCGGGCAACCGCTCGCGGTCGAGGTCGCGCGCGCGCCGTGGGCGACGTCGCTGGCCTGGACGAGCTATGCGGCAGCCTTGCTGCTGGCCGCCTATGCCGCGCTGCGCGGCTATCGCACGCGCATCCGCCGCCGGCATGCCTTCGCGCTGGCGGAGGAACGCCGGCGCAGTGCCGAGCAGTTGATCGAGGCGAAATCGAGCTTCCTGGCGACGATGGGCCACGAAATCCGCACGCCGATGACCGGCGTGCTCGGCATGAGCGAACTGCTGCTCGGCACGCCACTCGACGAGCGCCAGCGCAGCTATGCGCAGGCGATCCGCCAGTCCGGCGAATTGATGCTGCGCGTGGTCAACGACAGTCTTGATCTCGCGCGCATCGAGGCCGGCAAGTTCACACTGGAAACGGCGCCGTTCGACCCTGCCGCGCTGCTGCGCGACGTCGTCACGCTGGAACGGCCGCTGGCCGAACGCAAGGGACTTGCACTCGTGCTCGACATGTCGGCCGAGACGCCGGCGCGTGTCGTCGGCGACGCACTGCGCGTGAAGCAGATCCTGTTGAACCTCACCGGCAATGCGCTGAAGTTCACCGAACGCGGCGCTGTCACGCTCGGCCTGGAGCCGAGCGACAGCGGCATCGCGTTCCGCGTCGCCGACAGCGGCCCCGGCATGAGCGAAGAGGTGCGCGCGCGCCTCTTCGGCCGCTTCGAGCAGGCCGACGGCATCCACCATCGCTACGGCGGCAGTGGATTGGGTCTGTCGATTTGCCGCGAGCTGGCGCAAGTGATGGGCGGCCGCATCGACGTCGTCAGCGAGTGGGGACAAGGCAGCACGTTCATTGTCGAGCTGCCGCTGAGCGCGCCGCTGCAGGCCGCGCACGCCGATGCCGCGCCCGCGCCGGCGCGCTCGGAGTCGGCGCCGTTGCACGTGTTGCTGGTGGAGGACGATGCGACCGTAGCGGACGTCGTTGCGGGGCTGCTGGCGCAACTCGGCCATCGCGTCGTGCACGCGCCGAACGGTCTTGCCGCACTGGCGCAGTTGAAGCGTCACATGGCGGACGACCCGGCAGACACGCCGGACCGCTTCGATGTCGCCCTCATCGATCTCGATCTGCCCGGCGTCGACGGTTTGCAGCTGGCGCGAATCATCCGCGCGAGTGACTACGCGGCGCTGCCGCTGATCGCCGTCACGGCGCGTTCGGTCGGCAACGAGGATGCGCTGATCCGTGCGGTCGGCATGAACCGGCTGTTGCGCAAGCCGCTGACGCTGGCGTTGCTCGGAGCGGCGCTTGCGTCAGTCGTTCATGACGAGGGCCGCGCACAGTCGCCGCGGAACTAGAACCGGAGTCGACACGTTCGAACGCTGCGCCGGGCGCTGCGCACCCCACGAATCGTTCGTTTCAGATGACGCTGCGACGGCTGAACTCATGCACCGCGTCCACCAGCACGGCGACGCGATCCGGATCGATGTCCGGCGTGATGCCGTGGCCGAGATTGAACACGTGGCCGGGGTGGGCGCCGAATGCGTCGATCACGGCACGCGCGGACGCGCGGATCGCCTCGGGCGACGCGGCGAGCACGGCCGGATCGAGATTGCCTTGCAGGCCGACGCGGCTGCCGACGCGCGCGCGCGCTTCGCCGATATCGATCGTCCAGTCGACGCCGAGCGCCGTGCAGCCGCTGTCGGCGAGCGCTTCGAGATGACTGTTGGCGCCCTTGGAGAACAGGATGATCGGCACCTCGCGCGCGACCGGATGCGCCTTCAACCGCTCGACGATATCGGCGAGCCAGCGCAAGGAGAATTCGCGGTACTGCGCCGGCGCGAGCAGGCCGCCCCAGGTGTCGAACACCATCAGCGTCTGCGCGCCGGCGGCGGCTTGCGCAGCCAGGTATTCGGCGACCGCCTGCGCCAGCGTGCCGAGCAGCCGGTGCATCGTCGCCGGGTCGTCGAGCGCGAGCGCTTTGGCGCGCGCGAAACTCGAGGAACCTTCGCCTTCGATCATGTAGCAGGCCAGCGTCCATGGGCTGCCGGCGAAGCCGATCAAGGGCACGCGGTCGTCGAGTTCGCGCCGGATCAGGCGCACCGCGTCCATCACGTAACGCAGATCGGTTTCCGCATCCGGTACGCCGAGTTTCTCGATCGCCGCCGCGCTGCGCAGCGGATGGCGCAGCTTCGGGCCTTCGCCGTCGACGAAGTGCAGGCCGAGGCCCATCGCATCCGGAATCGTCAGGATGTCGGAGAACAGGATCGCCGCGTCGAGCGCGAAGCGCGCCAGCGGCTGCAGGGTCACTTCGCAGGCGAGTTCCGGCGTCTGCGCGAGCGCGAGGAAACTGCCGGCGCGTTCGCGCGTGGCGCGGTACTCGGGCAGGTAGCGGCCGGCCTGGCGCATGATCCAGATCGGCGTCACGTCGACAGGTTGACGGCGCAGCGCGCGCAGGAAGCGGTGGTCGCGCGGGCGCGCGGAAGGGTCGGTCATGCGAAGTCGTCCTGTCGGTGCCGGCGTTTCAGCTGGCGTGTCGCCCATCGAAGCCCTGGCTGAACATGACGTGGAAGCCGCGTTTCAGCTGCGCATCGCGCGCATGTTCGAACGCGCTGATCGCTGCATCCCGTTCCAGGTAGATCTCGCGTTTGCTGCTCGCGCGGCTGCCTTGCTGGCCCCATTCGCGGAACAGCGTCCAGCCGCCGAGCAGATCCTGCTCGAGCACGATCTGGTAGTAGCGCGGCGCGTCGGTGCCGGCGGTTTTGGTCTGCATGAAGAGGCGCATGATGAACTGCCGATTGTAGCCGGCCGCTGTTGCGGCGCGGTAGCCGCCGGCGCGCGGCGATCGTCAGGCGAGCGCCGGAGCCGTGCCGAGCACCGCGAGGATCGCCGGTTCGTCGATGTCCGGCACGATCTCGGCGGTGCCGATGCCGCGCCACAGGATCAGTCGCAGACGGCCGCTGAGGGTTTTCTTGTCGAGCCGCATCAAGGCGAGCAGGCGCTGCGGATCGCACGCCGGTGGCGTCACCGGCAGACCGAGCGCGCGCAGCAAGGCGGCCAGCCGTTCGGCGTCCGCGCGCGGCGCGCGGCCGAGGTCGGCCGACAACCGCGCCGCCTGGACCATGCCGATCGCCACCGCTTCGCCGTGCAGCAGGCTGCCGTAACCGGTTTCCGTTTCGAGCGCATGGGCGAAGGTGTGACCGAAGTTCAGCAGTGCGCGCTCGCCTTGTTCGTGCTCGTCGCGTGCGACGACGCCGGCCTTGTGACGGCAACTGACCGCGATCGCTTCGACCAGCGCCGGCGCATCGCGCGCAACCAGTGCATCGACCTGCGCTTCGAGCCAGGCGAAGAATGCGGCATCGCCGATCGCGCCGTACTTGACCACCTCGGCGAGACCCGCGCGATATTCGCGCGCCGGCAGCGATGCCAGGGTGTCGCTGTCGATGACGACCGCGCGCGGCTGATGGAATGCGCCGACCAGGTTCTTGCCGGCCGCGAGGTTCACCCCGGTCTTGCCGCCGACCGACGAATCGACCATCGCGAGCAAGGTGGTCGGCAGCTGCACGAAGTCGATGCCGCGCATCCAGCACGCGGCGGCGAAACCGGCCAGGTCGCCGATCACGCCGCCGCCGAGCGCGAGGATCGTCGCATCGCGGCTCGCACCGAGCGCGGCCAGCGCCTCGAACACCCGCGCGGTGTTCGCCAAGGTCTTGTGCGTCTCGCCGTCCGGCAGGATCAGGGCGGCTTGCGCGAGTCCGGTCAGGCCGGCCTGCACCGGTTCCAGATACAGCGGCGCGATCGTTTCGTTGGTCACGACCAGCACGTGGCGGCCGCGGATCGCCGAGCGCCAGCGCGCCGCATCGGCGAGCAGACCGGCACCGATCCAGATCGGATAGCTGCGGCTGCCGAGCGCGACCTCGACCGTCGTCGCCGTGACGCCGTTCGTGCTCATGCGGTCACGTGCGCGTGGCCGCGCTGCCAGCGTGCTTCGAGCAGGTCGAGCAGGTCGTGCGCGGCATGCTGGCTGTTGCCGACGCCGGTCGAATCCAGATGCAGGTCGGCAATCTCCGCATACAGGGGATCGCGCGCCGCGGCGAGCTGCTCCAGGCGCACGCGCCGGTCCGGCGCCTTGAGCAGCGGGCGCTGGCGGTCGCGCGCGAGGCGCGCAAGCTGGGCCTCGATGCCGGCGTCGAGCCAGATCACGTAACCGCGTTCGCGCAGCATGCGGCGATTGTCGGCGCTGAGCACGGCGCCGCCGCCGGTCGCCAGCACTAGGCCGTTGCGCGCCGACAGTTCGGCCAGCAGGGTGCTCTCGCGTTTGCGAAAGCCCGCCTCGCCTTCGAGTTCGAAGATCAATCCGATCGCAGCGCCCGTGTGCGCCTCGATCTCGTGGTCGAGATCGAGGAACGGCATGCGCAGCAGCTCGGCCAGATGGCGCCCGACGGTCGATTTGCCGGCGCCCATCGGCCCGATCAGGAACAGGTTCGGCGCGGGGTTCATGGCCGAATCCTAGCAGCCGTCACGCGATGCGGCACACAGGTGGCGTAAGCTTGACGAGCGCAATCCGCGCCGTCCGGACACCGCTCGAGTCATGTTGCGCTTCATGCTGCTGTTTTTGTTCTTTCTGGTCGGCCTGTTCGTGCTCGAACTGTGGCAGCCGGTCGTCGATCACGTGATCGTTCCGTTCACCAACGCGATCGCGAACGTCTGCGTGTGGATCGTCGGGCTGTTCGATACGCACACGATCGCCTACGGCAAGGAGCTGCGCAGTACCACGAACGGGTTCGCGATCTCGATCGAAAGCGGCTGCAACGGGGTCGAGGCGGTGATCATCCTGGTTTCGGCCATGCTCGCGTTTCCGTCACCCTGGAAGCACAAGCTGGCCGGTATCGGCATCGGCTTTCTGGCGATCCAGGCGCTCAATGTGGTGCGCATCATCAGCCTGTTCTACCTCGGTCAGTGGAACCGCACCTGGTTCGACTGGTTCCACCTCTATCTCTGGCAGGCGCTGATCGTGCTGGACGCGCTGGTCGTGTTCCTGATCTGGCTGCGCTACCTGCCGCGCGACGCGTCGGTGCACGGCTCGCCGCTGGCCGCCGCCGGATGACCGTTTGCGGCGTTGCGACAATGGTTCATTCGCCTCGGCATCACGAATGCTTCACGGTCCGGATGCAATAAATCCGGTTATAAATTTACCAAAGTATAAAATTACGCAGGTTGCCCGCGGCGCCTTTGCGCTTCTCCCGAATCCGCCCGGCGACGGGACTCGCTGCCGGCGCACTCGCGCTACGTTTGCACTTTGTTATAGTGCATCATCCATGGTCCCAGCGGAGGGGTGTCATGACAGTCGCCAAGGTTATCGAACTCAGCAGTTCTTCGCCCAAAGGCATCGAAGACGCTGTGCAAAAAGGACTTCTCAAGGTTTCCCAGACCGTCAAGAATATAAAAGGCGCCTGGGTCAACGAGATAAAGGTTTCGACCGGCGATGACGGCAGCGTCATCGAGTGGCGCGTCAATATGCGCATCAATTTCGTCGTCGACTGATGAATAACCGAAACATCTGCAACGCAACCGGCGCTTCGTTCGCCCCATTCCGCGCATGAGCAAGCTCGATCTGGTGGTCGGTGTCCTCGAAGACGATCCGGACATGGCCGCGCTCGTTTCGCAGTGGCTGGAGGAAAGCGGTTATACGGTGCGCTTGTTCGGCACCGCGACGGAATTCCGCCGCCGCCAGGGAACCGAGGCGATCGACCTGCTGATTCTGGACTGGATGCTGCCCGACACGACCGGCATCGAGGTCATCGGCTCGATCCGTTCCTCGGCGAACAGCAAGCTGCCGGTGGTGTTCCTGACCGCGCGCGACGCCGAGGACGACATCGTGCGCGGCCTCGCCAGCGGCGGCGACGATTACGTGGTGAAACCGCCGAAGCGGCGCGAACTGCTGGCGCGCATCAATGTCGTGCTGCGCCGCCATGCCGGCGACGCCGACAACGGCGAGATGATCGATCTGCCGCCGTATCTGGTCGATTCCAAGCGGCGGCGCGTCAGCATCGACGGCCGCGAGATCGACCTGACCCAGCGCGAGTTCGATCTCGCCTGTTTCCTGTTCCGCCGCAACGGCCGCGTCGTCAGCCGCGATTCGCTGCTGGAGAACGTGTGGAACCTCAGCGCAGCGGTCTCGACGCGCACCGTCGACACCCATGTGAGCCGCCTGCGCAAGAAGCTCGACCTCAACGGCGACAACGGCTGGCGTCTGGCGGCGATCTATCAGCACGGCTACCGGCTGGAACAAGTCTGAGACGCGCCGACGCGGCCTTCGCACAGCGCATGCGGCAACGCATCGGCGGTGCCAGAATGGCGCGCCGGATCGCCGCCCAAGGGGAGTCGAAGTAGCCACTGCAGCGAAGTCGCTGAAGCGCAAGAAGACCACGGCGCCCAAGCCTACGAGGAGCAAATCCATGGCAGACGCGAAAAAGCCCGCCGCGGAAGCTGGTGCCGGCCATGTCGACCAAATCCACGACATCCCTGTTCGGCGGCCAGATGCGCGACGACGAGCGCCGCTTTCAGGAACTCAACCAGCGCCTGGAAGCCGATCTCGCGCGCCTTCGCGATACGCAGGGAAAGCGTCTGGCGCAGGTCGACAAGCGCATCGACGATCAGCTCGACAAGCTCGGCAAGCTGCTGCGGCAGGAGATCCAGGACCGCAACGGCGCGGTCGACGACCTCGAATCGCGCCTGCAGCAGGCGGCGCGCAGCGCGCGCGGCGAAATCAACAAGGCGCTGGAGGGCTCGGCCGCGACCTCGCCGCCAGCGACGAACGCCAGCGCGAAGCGCTGGCCGACGCGCAGGCGAACGCAGCGGCGCGCGTCGGCGAAGCCGAGTCGGCGCTGTCGCGCACCGGTGCGCGACAGCGCCGACCTCGACCGCCGAGGCCCGCGACGCTTCGCTGCGCGCGGGCGCCGACCACTACCTCACCAACCGCTGAACATCGAGCAGTTCGCAGCGTGATGCAGCGCGTGACGCAGGCGGAATGACCGCTCGCAACCCAGGGGAGAAACGATGAAACGGATCGATCGCCAGATGGTCACCACCGCCAACGAACTCTGCGCGCAACGCGTGGTGCGACAGCTCGGCGTCGTGCGCGGCATCACCGTGCGCTCGCGCAGCATCGTCGGCAACTTCGGCGCGGCGTTGCAGACCCTGGTCGGCGGCAACATCAGCTTGTTCGCGGAGCTGTGCGAGCGTGCACGCCAGGACGCGTTCGATCTGATGCTCGAACACGCCGCCGGACTCGGCGCGAATGCCGTCATCGCAATGCGCTACGACGCCAACGAGATCGCCCAGGGCGTGACCGAAGTGCTCGCCTACGGCACCGCGGTCGTGGTCGAACCGCAAGTTTGAAGGAACGCGCTGGGCGTCAGCGCTGCGCGCCGATGATGCGCCGCACACGGCGCTCGTCGTCGAGCAGCAGACGCAGGTCGGCGCGCGCCGGCAGTTCGCGCAGCGCGTGCCGGCTCAGGCGTTCGTAGTGCATCAGGAAGCGCGCCAGCGCGGCGGCGTCCATTGCATGCGGCGCGCGGCGGCGACGCAGCGCCTGCTCCTGCTGATCGCGCCAGCGTGAGACGACCGCGAAACTGGGGGCCTGCAGCAGCACCAGGGTATCGAGCCGCCGCCACAGCCGCGCATAGTCGTCGGCCAGGTGCGCGTTGACCCAGCTGCGCCAGCGCGCATCCGCGTCTTCGTTGCGTTCCAGCGCGTTGAGCGGACGTCGCACGGCGGCAGCGGTCTGCGCCGGAACGCCGATGCACCAGCCTTCGAGCACGATCAGCGCAGGCGTGCGCGTGACGCGGCGCCAGCGCGACGGCGCGATGCGCGTGTCGCGGCCCTTGTCGAAACGCGGTACGCGCGCCGGCCGCCGCGGGCTTGCCGTGCCGAGCGCGTCGAGCGTTTGCTGCAGCAGGCCGATGTCGTGCGTGCCCGGAACGCCGCGCGTCGCCAGCAGCGGATGCACGCTGCGCGCGAGCAGGCTGCGTTCGCGGCGGCCGAGATAGAAATCGTCGAGCGACATCACCTCGGCGTCGATGCGACGCGCGCGTGCGGCAGCGGCGAGTTGCGCGGTGAACGTGCTCTTGCCGCTGCCCTGCAGACCGGATACGCCGGCGAGTAGCGTGCGCCGCGCCGCCGTGGTTTTCGCCAGCAGCGCATCCAGGCTCGCCTCGACGACGGCCGGGCCGTAGCCCGGCTGCGTGGTAGCATCGCGCATGACCGATCCATCCGCAGCAGACGATTCCGCGCCACTCTATCAGGAGGCGCTCGCGACCTTTCGCCGCTTGCTCGACGAGGCGACGGCGGCCGCCGATCCGGAACCGACCGCCATGACCCTGGCGACTACGCAAGGCGAGCGCGTGTCCGCACGCATCGTGTTGCTGAAAGGCGTCGACGCGCGCGGCTTTCGCTTCTTCACCAACTACGAAAGCCTGAAGGCGCATCAGCTCGCGACGCATGCGCAAGCCGCGCTGTGTTTTCACTGGAAGACGCTGCCGGGCGGCGTGCAGGTGCGCGTCGAAGGGCGTGTGGAGAAACTGCCGGCAGCGGAGTCCGACGCGTATTTCGCCACGCGTGCGCGCGAAAGCCGTATCGGTGCCTGGGCTTCGCTGCAGTCCAATCCACTCAGGGATCGTGCCGAATTCGAGGCGCGCATCCTCAAGGTCGAGCAGCGCTACGCCAGCGCCGACGTGCCGCGCCCGCCGCATTGGGGCGGCTATCTGGTCGTGCCCGAGCGCATCGAGTTCTGGCACGGCGCGGATTTCCGCCTGCACGAACGCGTCGACTATTGGTCGGTCAACGGCGCATGGAAAAAGCAGCTGCTCTATCCGTGAGCCGCGCATGGTCGATCCGCGCGGCCGATGAACACGACGCCGATGTGCTGGCGACGCTGCGCACCGCCTTGTGGCCGGATGCGGACCGTGCCGAACACCTGCTTGAGGTTCGACGCTTGTTCGAAGAATCCGCGCGTTCCTGTACGTTTCTCGCCATCGATTCCACGCGGACCGTCGTCGGCTTTGCGGAGGCGGCCGTGCGCGTCGATCCGGTCAATGGCACGGACGCTTCGCCGGTCGGGTTTCTCGAAGGCTTGTATATCCTCCCCGCGTGGCGGCGGCACGGTGTCGGCCGCGCACTCGTGAACGCCGTCGAGCAGTGGACGCGGGCACGCGGCTGCTTCGAGCTTGCTTCCGACGCCTTGCTCGACAATCGCGACAGTCATGCCGCGCACGCGGCGTACGGCTTCGAAGAAACCGAACGCGTGGTGTATTTCAGGAAGCGCCTGGATTGACTCATGGGTCCGCAACGCATCGTCTGCCTGACCGAAGAGCCGACCGAGGTGCTGTACGCGCTCGGTGAAGCGCAACGCATCGTCGGCATCTCCGGCTTCACCGTGCGACCGCCGCGCGCGCGCAAGGAGAAGCCGAAAGTATCCGCATTCACCCGCGCGAAAATCGGCGAGATCCTCGCGCTGCAGCCGGATTTCGTGGTCGGCTTTTCCGACATCCAGGCGGACATCGCGCAGGCATTGATCAAGGCCGGCGTCGAGGTGTGGATCAGCAACCACCGCAGCGTCGCCGGCATCCTCGACTACATCCGCCGGCTCGGCGCGCTGGTTGGCGCGCACGAACGGGCCGAGGCGTATGCGCGCCGCGCCGAGGCGCATCTGGCCGAGGTGGAAAAAGCCGCGTCCGCGCTGGCGCATCGTCCGCGCGTGTACTTCGAAGAATGGGACGATCCGTTGATCAGCGGGATCCAGTGGGTCGCCGAGCTGATCCGCATCGCCGGCGGCGACGACGTGTTTCCGGAGCGCGCTGCGCAATCGCTCGCACGCGGCCGCATCCTGGCCGATTCTGCCGAAGTGATCGCACGCGCACCGGACCTGATCCTCGGCTCGTGGTGCGGCAAGAAATTCCGGCCCGAGCGTGTCGCCGCCCGTGCCGGCTGGGACGCGATCGCCGCCGTGCGCGACGGCGAGCTGCACGAGATCAAGTCGCCGCTCATCCTGCAGCCGGGTCCGGCCGCGCTGTTCGACGGACTCGACGCGATCCACCGCGTGATCGCGGCGTGGTCGCTGCGGAAGAGCGGGCGGCCGAGCTCTTCTCGTTGACGGCATGCCGCGAACGCGGGCATTTATCGCGTCATCGCAGCACGTTCATTACGGCAGAGTGCGCTTCGGGCGCTTCTTGCCGACGTCATGCCCGCGAACGCGGGCATCCATTGTGCTTTTCGAACCCTGGCACTTTTCGATACGGAGGTTCGCCGCTCAGCTCCCCTGCGCCAGATTCAAGCCCAGATCCAGGATCGGCGCGACGATCAGCACGCGCGCCAGCATGATGATCAGCATCGCGGCCATCGGCGACAGGTCGAGCGAAGCGACCGCGGGGATGTAGCGGCGCAGCGGCTTCAGTATCGGATCGGTCAGCTGCACGATCAGCGGCACGATCGGGTTCGAGCGCTCGACGCTGACGAAGCTCAAGAACACGCGCACCAGGATCAGGCCGAAGTACAGCATCAGCACGAAGTCGACCAGATCGGCCAGCGCCATCACACCGAGTCCGATCAGGCCGAGCCGCTGGCCGACGACGGCATACAGCAATCCCAGTTCGATCGCGGTCAGCAGCCACGCCAGCAGCACCCCGGCGACGTCGAGATTGCGCCAGGCCGGAATCACCTTGCGCAGCGGCATCAGCACCGGGTTGGTGATCTTGTAGAGGAACTGGCAGACCGGATTGTAGAAATTCGCGCGCACGCATTGCAGCAGCACGCGCAAGACGACCAGGGCGATCAGCGCGCCGAACAGGACATTGATCAGGATCTGGCCGGCGCTGGCGAAATAGTGCATTGGGGCTTCTCGTCGCTGTGTCGGTGCGCGCCTGTGCGCGATCTCGGTCGGATAGTGTAGGGGCGCGCGATGCGTGCGGCGAGGTGCCGCGCAGGGAGCGTCGCCTACGACGGATTGGACAGCTCGCGGCCGCGTCGTGTCGCAGCACCGACGGCCGCGCTCACCAGCTCGCGCAGGCCGCCGGCAGCGAATGCATCCAGCGCCGCGGCGGTGGTGCCGCCGGGCGAGGTCACGCGCTCGCGCAGCACGCTCGGCGCTTCGCCATCCTCGACCAGCATGCGTCCGGCCCCGAGGCAGGTCTGCGTCGCCAATGCGCGCGCGGTCTCGCGCGGCAGGCCCTGCGCGACGGCGGCGTCCTCGAGCGCCTCGACGAGCAGGAAAAAGTACGCCGGCCCCGAACCGGAAAGCGCCGTCACGGTATCCATCAGCTCTTCGCGCGCGATCCAGGCGGTCATTCCCGCGGCGCCGAGGATGGCCTCGGCCTGCACGCGCTGCGCGGGCGTGGTCGCCGCATTGGCGATCATGCCGCAGGCGCCCGCGCCGATCAGCGCCGGCGTGTTCGGCATCGCGCGCACGATCGCGATCGCGCCGCCGAGCCAGCCCTGGATCTGCTCGATGCGCACGCCGGCCGCGATCGAGATCAGCAGTGGCTGCTGTGCCGCCGCGACATCGGCGATCTCCGCGCAGACAGTTGCGAGCACCTGCGGCTTGACCGCGAGCACGATCGAGGCGGCGCCCTCCGCAGCAGCGCGCGCCCGGGCATGCACGCCGACGCCGAAGTCGCGTGCGAGGGCGTCGCGCAGGTCCGCATTCGGTTCGGCGACGGCGATCGCGCTGGCCGCGACGCCGCTGCGTACCAGCGCGCCGATCAGGCTGCGCGCCATGTTGCCGCCGCCGATGAAGGCAAGGCCGCCTGACGGTGCTGCGGGAGGTGCGAAATTCACGATCGGGACTCGCCGCGTCGATGGAGCACGAAGAATAACTGACTCGCGTGTCGCCGCTGCGCTTCGCTTGCATGCGCGCTCGCGGCCACCGACCTGCGCATCACGCTGCGAGTGCGGTGGTCGAAACGGTTGCGGCACATCCGGTCATGGCGCAGTCGCCGCTTTGCGGCGAGCGCCGAACAATGCGGTGCCGATGCGCACCATCGTCGCGCCTTCGGCGATCGCCTGTTCGAAATCGTCGGACATGCCCATCGACAGCGTGTCGACCTGCGCATGCGTCGCGCGCAATGCGTCGAACAGGGCGCACATGCGGCGGAAGGCGTCGCGCCGTTGCGTCGGATCGGGCGTCGGCGCCGGGATGGCCATCAGGCCGCGCAGCTGCAGTCCCGCCGCAGCCGCGACCTCCTCGGCGAGCACGGCAACCTCGCTCGGCGCGCAGCCGGACTTGCTCGCCTCGTCGTCGATATTGACCTGGATCAGTACGTTCAGCGGCGCCTGCTGCGGCGGCCGGAAGCGCGCCAGCGGCGCGATCAGCTTGGCGCGGTCGAGCGTCTGCAGCCAGTCGAAGTGTTCGGCGACTTCGCGGCACTTGTTCGATTGCAGCGGGCCGATCAGGTGCCATTCCAGCGTCTCGCGCTCGACGCCGAGTTCGGCCAGCTTGCGTTGCTTGGCCAGCGCCTCCTGCACGTAGTTCTCGCCGAACGCGCGTTGGCCGGCTTCATGCAGCGCCTGCACGGCGGCGGCCGGCTGCGTCTTCGAGACCGCCAGCAGGCGCGTTTCGCCGTGCCCGGCGCGGCGCCCGGCCTGTTCGATGCGCGAGGTGATGGAAAGGTAGGCTGCTTCGCAAAAAATCATCGTAAACCCGCATACGGTCTCGATTTCGCCCGGCTATACTGCCGCGATCCGGCGCTTCGAGGGTTCAGGGGAAACAGCATGGACATAGCGGAACTGTTGGCGTTTTCGGTCAAGAACAAGGCCTCCGACCTGCACTTGTCGGCCGGCCTCCCGCCGATGATCCGGGTCGACGGCGACGTGCGCCGCATCAACATCCCGGCACTCGACCACAAGCAGATCCACTCGCTGATCTACGACATCATGTCGGACAAGCAGCGGCGCGACTACGAAGAATTCCTCGAAGTCGACTTTTCGTTCGAGATTCCGAGCCTGGCGCGCTTCCGCGTCAACGCGTTCAACCAGAACCGCGGCGCCGGCGCCGTGTTCCGCACGATTCCGTCCGAAGTGCTGACGCTGGAAGATCTCGGCGCGCCGCGCATCTTCAAGGAACTGATCGCGCAGCCGCAAGGCCTGATCCTGGTCACCGGCCCGACCGGCTCGGGCAAATCGACCACGCTGGCGGCGATGGTCGACCACGTCAACAAGAACGAATACGCGCACATCCTCTCGGTCGAAGACCCGATCGAGTTCGTGCACACCTCGCAGAAATGCCTGATCAACCAGCGCGAAGTGCACCGCGACACGCACGGCTTCAACGAGGCGCTGCGCTCGGCCCTGCGCGAAGACCCGGACTACATCCTGGTCGGCGAGCTGCGCGACCTCGAGACGATCCGCCTGGCGCTGACCGCCGCGGAGACCGGACACCTGGTCTTCGCCACCCTGCATACCAGCTCGGCCGCGAAGACCGTCGACCGCATCATCGACGTGTTTCCCGCTGGCGAAAAGCCGATGGTGCGATCGATGCTGTCCGAATCGCTGCGCGCGGTCATCAGTCAGTCGCTACTCAAGAAAGTCGGCGGCGGCCGCGTCGCCGCGCACGAAATCATGGTCGGCATCCCGGCGATCCGCAATCTGATCCGCGAAGACAAGGTCGCGCAGATGTATTCGTCGATCCAGACCGGCAGCCAGTACGGCATGCAGACCTTGGATCAGTGCCTGCAGGACATGGTGAAACGCGGGCTGGTCACGCGGCAGCAGGCGATGGGGTATGCGAAGAATAAGGAGGTCTTCAAGTAGGCTTCGCGGCGCTGCCGGGGAAGCCGGGCGAGAAGTGGATGGAATAGCGTGGGCGAAGGGTCAATGATCTTCGCCCTTTTTATTGCTTCTAGTATTCATTTGCGCCAGCCAGAACTCGGCTTTTTCCTCTGTGCCGGCTATAGAGATTCCAACAACTTAGTGACTCGGTCATTCGGCATCGTATAGTCAGCACGAGAATCAGACTCGGCTACTTGGAAGCCGAGAAGAGCTCGTTTGAGAAAATGAGCCTGACCCTATTTCGGCCGCCTATCCATGGTCGAGCCTTGCGTGCAATGCGTTGGAACACCGGACGCGCTGATTCGGCCGCATCCGTCCTATCTGGCACTGGCTGCGGCCTGCGAGGCGCGAATCCACTGGTCGTGCGGACCCCGGTTTCGAAAGCTTCCCGCTCTCAGGCGCTACTTCTTCAGCTTCGGGGCGGTTGCGTGGGTTCCGCGCGAGCCATAACACGCGAAGGCGCAGGTCGCGTTCGGGGCTTGGCTGAATTTTGCGTCGTCGTCCTCGAAGGAGAAATCGCAGCCCTCTTTAGGCTCGGCGACTGTACATTGCCCAACGATCTCCATGACCGTTTCGCGCGGCACCAACGCGATACAGCCATGGTCGACGTGGCTGCCGTCGAACAGGATGTGGTCGCCGCGGAAGATGCGGCAGTCCTCGTTGAAGGCCAACGTTTCGTTGCCTGAAGCGGCGAATACGAGCGCGAAGAGGGGTGCGAGCATCATCAGGCGAGACTCCAAAGGTCAGTGGGCAGCAAGAATACTGCCAGTGGCCGAGAGTCGCAGGATCGGACGCGCGAGACTTGATCGCGGCGCATCGGTGAGGTTGGATGGGTCGCTATCGTTTTGACCGTCAACGATGGTCGATTTTTCGGATGCCACCAACCCAAGAAGCCGAGCCGACCCGTGCCTTTACAACCGTTCCATCCCACGGAATCCTTCCCAGCACTGGCACCCCTCGCCACCCACTGGCAAACCATCCGCACCGAATTCCTGGCCCTGCGCGCGCCGCTGCTCGACATTGACCGTGTCGACAAGACACACGCCGAAGTCTTCGCCGAGATCGGCCGGCACGTCGCCGACGGCGGCGAGTTCGGCTGGCTGCAAGGTTGGCGCGAGAACCCGCGGTGGATTCAATACGCGCTGCTGCTGAACGACGAGCCGCTGCCGTTCGTCGTCGATCGGTTTCCGCAGACGCTCGCGCTGCTGCGCCGGATTTCCGGCATCAAGGTCGCCGGCTTCTCGCAACTGAAGCCGCATGGCTTCCTGTCGACGCACCGGCATCCGGAGCTGGCCGAGGAAGGCCTGCTGCAATGCCACGTCACGATCGATGCGCCGGACGAGCGCAACTATTGCTACCTCAACGTCGGCGGCGAATTCCGTCAGCACACGAACGGCGGAGCGCTGGTCTTCGATGGTTCGCTCGAGCATTTCGCGGTGAACGCATCGGATGCGTCACGCACGATTCTCTATATGGAGTTCGATCCGGCGAAGGCGGGCGGGAAGCCACGCTGACCGGAGCTGCAGCGCTGTTGCTCGCGAGGCACTGCGGATTCAGCGATCGAAACGCGGCAACCCGGAGCCCGGGCGCGAGCATCCGCGCGCGCCCATGCCGTCATCTGCGGCGACGCGCCTTACTTCGGGAAATGCCCCGACACCCAATGCTGCACGTCGATCACGCCTTGGCCGCCGGCCATCTTGTTGAACAGCGCTTCGTGCGCCTTGATGAATTCTTCCTTGCTGACCGTGTGGTCGCCATCGGTGTCGACCATCACCATCATGTCCATCGAAGCGAGGGCGCGTGCATAGCCGCCGGTCGACAGGCTGATCACTTCCTTCTCCTCGGCCGCGCCGACCCACTCGGTGCGATCGAGCACGCCGTCGTGATTGCGGTCGAGCGTCTGGAACAGCTTGGTGAAATATGCCTCGCCTTCTGCCTTGCTGACGGTGTGGTCGCCGTTGGCGTCGAGCTTGTTCATCATTTCCATCGTGCGCATGTTCTTCTCGTACGCCGGCGTGACGATGGCTTGCTGGGCGTTCTCGATCGCAATCGCGAACGTCGGTGCGGCCGCGAGGCCGACAATGGTAAAAATGGAAATGAGTGCATGGCGATGGTGCGTCTTCATCTGACTTCTCCCCTCGGTGGTTGGCGAAGCGGCGGCGCAGATTCGCATTCGGCGATCGGTCCACCCGTGCACTGCGCGAGCAGGGGACCGCTGTCGGGCGCGAATCCTTACGCTGGAAGGGGCGCTGTCGGACCGCCCAGTGGGCTCGATCGTCGGCGCAAAACCCAGGTCAGTGTCTCACGTTCCACCGCGCGTGCCCTGCCTCCAAAGGGTCAGGGCGATGCTGCGCTGCAGCTAGAGATCGCCGTGGATCGCCTGCAGCGCGGCCAGCGCGGCAAGGCCCGCCGTCTCCGTGCGTAGGATGCGTGGACCGAGGCGCAGGCCGCGGAAGCCGGCCTGGTCCAAGATCGCCAGATCGTGTTCGGACAAGCCGCCCTCGGGACCGACCGCGAGCGTGGCCTCTTGCGCGACCTCCAATCCGCGCACGTCGGTATCGCCGTGCGGATCGAGCGCGAGGCGCAGGCTGGATTCCGCGCCGAGTCCGGCGGCCCAGTCGGCCAGGCGCATCGGCGGGGCCACGTCCGGCAGGCGGTTGCGGCCGCATTGCTCGCAGGCCGAGGCGATCACCGCTTCCCAGTGCGCCACGCGCCGTTCGGCGCGTTCGGCATCGAGCTTGACCTCGGTGCGGTCGGTGATCAGCGGCACGATGCGCGCGACGCCGAGTTCGGTCGCCTTCTGCAGGATCCAGTCCATCTTCTCGCCGCGCGCTATGCCCTGGCCGAGCGTGATGCGCAGCGGGCTTTCGCGATCGGGCGACGCGGCCGATTGCAGCACGCGCGCCTTGACCGAGCGCTTCGCCAGCGAGGCGAGTTCGCCGGCATACTCGGCGCCGTCGCCGTTGAACAGGCGCAGCGGATGGCCGGCGTCCAGGCGCAGCACGCGCGCGATATGCTCGCCAGCCTGCGCCGGCAGCTCCACTTCGCGACCTGGGCGCAGCGGTTGCGGCACGTAGATGCGGGGGATGCGCATGAGCGTCTCCGTGGCGCTGTGATGGTTTGATTGTGCGCAAGGCGGACGACAGATTCCAGACCGGAGTCCGCCTCATTGCGCGCACGACGGCCGGCTAAGCTCGGCGCCGGCCAGCGTCGGACCGCATCGGCGAGGGGAGGTTCCGTATGGGCGCATCGTCGGGGCGACGCATCGCGCGCGGCTTCGCATGGCTCGTGCTGCTCGGCCTTGCGGCCAGCTACGGCGTGGCCGCGCTGCTGTGCGCGCCGAATCAGGAAACCGTTGGCGAGCCGCCGCGCGAATTCGGCGCACGGGACGTGACCTTTCCAAGCAATTCCGGCGCGACAATCCAGGGCTGGTTCAAGCAGGGCGGCGCAGGCCAGGGCGCGGTCCTATTGCTGCATGGCGTTCATGCGAACCGCCTGGCGATGCTGCGGCGTGCGCGGTTTCTGTCGGCTGCTGGCTACGCCGTGCTGCTGATCGATTTCCAGGCGCATGGCGAAAGCCTCGGTCGGCAGATCACCTTCGGCGCTCTCGAAAGCCGCGACGTGCAGGCCGCATCGGCGTACTTGCACGAGAAGGCGCCCGGTGAACGCATCGGCGTGATCGGCGTTTCGATGGGCGGTGCGGCGGCCTTGCTGTCCGATCCGCCGCTCGCGGCGGATGCGCTCGTGCTGGAGCAGGTCTATCCGACCATCGACGAGGCGCTCGACAACCGTCTGCGCCTCTATCTCGGACCCTTCGGTGCGCTCGTGGCGCCGCTGCTGCGCGTCGAGATGAGCTGGCATCTCGGACTCGATCCGCTGCAGCTGCGACCGGTCGATCGCATTGGCGAATTGCACGCGCCGATATTCGTCATCGCCGGCGAGGTCGATCGCCACACGACGCTGGCGCAGTCGCAGGCGTTGTTCGCGGCCGCGCGCGCGCCGAAGCAGCTGTGGATCGTGCCGAGCGCGGCGCATGTCGATCTGCACGCTCGCGCTGGTCCCGAATACGAGCGCCGCGTGCTGGCGTTCTTCGAAGGCACGCTGCGTAACGGCGACGCTCAGGTCACTGCGCGTTCGATCCCTTCGCGCGCCACCTCGACCATGAAATCGATCTCGTCCGGCGTGATGCAGTAGGGCGGCATGAAGTAGACGACATTGCCGAGCGGGCGCAGCACGGCGCCGCGCTCGAGGCCGTGGCGGTAGACGCGCAAGCCGCGCCGTTCGGCAGCGGCAAAGGGTGCGCGCGACGCCTTGTCGCAGACCAGTTCGACCGCGGCGATCATGCCGGTCTGGCGCACGTCGGCGATGCGCGGGTGGTCGGCCAGCGGTGCCAGCTTCGCAGCGAGATGCGCCGCCAGTGCGCGGTTGCGTTCGAGCACCGGTTCGCTGCGCAGCACCTCGAGCGTCGCCAGCGCGGCGCGGCAGGCAAGCGGGTTGCCCGTGTAGCTGTGCGAGTGCAAAAACGCCCTGCCGGCCGAATAGTCTGCGTAGAACGCCTCGTAGACATCGGCCGTCGTCAGCACTGCCGACAACGGCAAGGTGCCGCCGGTCAGGCCTTTGGAGAGGCAGAGGAAGTCCGGCGCGATACCGCCTTGCTCGCAGGCGAACAGACTGCCGGTGCGGCCGAAACCGACCGCGATCTCGTCGGCGATCAGGTGCACGTGGAACGCGTCGCAGAGCGCGCGCAGCCCCGTTAGATAGCTCGCGTCATACATGCGCATGCCGCCGGCGCATTGCACCAGCGGCTCGACGATGATCGCGCAGGTTTCCGGCGCATGCCGTTCCAGGATTACGCGCAGTTCGCGCAGGCGCCGCTGCGCACAGTCCGCCGCGCTTTCGCCGGGCTCGCCTTCGTACGCATCGGGCGACGGCGCGAAGATCGGTTCGAGCAGCAGCGGCGCATACGTGCTTCGATACAGCGGCACGTCGGTGACCGAGAGCGCGCCGAGTGTCTCGCCGTGATAGCCGCCGCTGAGCGCGATGAAACGCGTGCGCATGGTGTCGCTATTTCCACTTTTGCGATTCTTCCAGTAGTGGAAACTGAGCTTCAGCGCGACTTCGACCGCACTGGAACCGTTGTCGGCATAGAACACGCGTTCGAGCCCGGCCGGGCTGATGCGCACCAGTTCTTCGGCGAGTTCGATCGCCGGCGTGTGGGTGAAGCCGGCCAGCATCACATGATCGAGGCGGTCGAGCTGATCCTTCAGCGCCGCGACGATGTGCGGATGGCGATGGCCGAGCAGGCAGGTCCACCAGGAACTGACGGCGTCGAGATAGCGTTTGCCGTCATGGTCGACCAGCCAGGCGCCTTCGGCGCGCGCGATCGGCAGCATCGGCAGGGTTTCGTGGTCGTGCATCTGCGTGCACGGGTGCCAGACCACGGCGAGGTCGCGCGCGGCGAGGCGCGCCGAAAGAGAGGTATGCATAACCTTGCTATGATCGGCGGCGATCCGGCCTCTGCACAAGCCTTGCCATGAAACACTCGCTTTCGTACCGCTCGCGCCGACCTGTTTCAACACCCAGTCCGCGTTTCGCGCGCGCCTTCACCTTGATCGAGATCCTCGTCGTCGTGGTGATCCTCGGCATCCTCGCCGCGATCGTCGTGCCGCGCGTGATGGAGCGTCCGGGCGAAGCGCGCGTCACGCGCGCCAAGCAGGACATCCAGGGCATCGCCACCGCGCTCAACCTCTACAAGCTGGACAACTTCGCCTACCCGAGCGGCGAGCAGGGACTCGATGCGCTGGTCACCAAGCCTTCGGGCCAGCCGGAAGCGCCGAACTGGAAAGGCCCGTATCTCGATCGCGTCGCCAAGGATCCGTGGGGCAAGCCCTATCAGTACCAGCGCCCCGGCCAGCACGGCGAGATCGACATCTACAGCTACGGCGCGGACGGCAAACCCGGCGGCGAGGGCGAAGCGGCCGACGTCGGCAATTGGGAGTGAAGCGGGGATCGGGGATTCGGGATTCGCGATTCGGAAGAACGAAGGCACCCGATGCCGTGCCGTATTGCTTTGCCGAATCCCGAATCACGAATCCCCAATCCCGGCTCCCCGCCGGCTTCACCCTGATCGAACTCCTCGTCGTGGTCGTCATCGTCGGCGTGCTCGCGGTCGCGTTGACCCTGGCCGTCGGCAACAGCGGCGAGCGCCAGCTGGTGAACGAGTCGGATCGCTTCCAGGCCTTGCTCGCGCAGCTGTGCAATCAGGCGGAACTCGGCGGGCGCGAGTACGGCGTCGTCATCGCCGACGACGGCTACGCGTTTCGCCAGCTTGACGGTACCGAATGGCACGAGACGAGCACGGGCGAGCTGCGCGCGCGGCATTGGATTGCGGGGCTGCATCTCGACCTGGCGCGCGAAGGCCGGCCGGTCGCGCTGGCCACGCCGAAACACGACACGCCGCAGCTGGTCTGCTTCTCCTCCGGCGAATTGACGCCGTTCGTGTTGACGCTGGCGCTCGGCGATCCGCCGCTGCGCTATCGCGTCACCGGCACCGACGATGGCACGCTGAAGACAGCCCGCGTGGAAACGCCATGACGCAGCGCGCGCGCGGCTTCACGCTGATCGAAGTGCTGATCGCGCTCGCGGTGATCGCGCTCGCCCTCCTCGCGCTGACGCGCACGGCGAGCCTGCAGGTGCGGGACTTCGATGCGCTGCGCGAACGCACGCTCGCCGGATGGGTCGCAACAGACGTGCTCACCGATACGCGCCTGGCGAGTCCCTTCCCGGCCACCGGTCGCAGCGACGGACACCTGCAGCTGGCCGGACGCAACTGGCGCTGGACGCGCGACGTGAAGGCGACCCAGGACGAGGAGATCCGCCGCATCGACGTCCTCGTGTTTGCCGGCGACACGCAACAGCCGTCGGCGAGCCTGAGCGGCTTTGCCGGCACGGCGCTGTCGCCATGAAACCAGTGCCTGCCACGACGTCGTCGCGCGGCTTCACCTTGATCGAATTGCTGGTCGCACTGGTCGTCTTCGCGGCGATGGCCGCTGCGGCCTACGGCGGCCTCGCTTCGATCGCGCGCGCACGCGCGGCGCTGGCGGCGCAGCAGGATCGCTTCGCGGCGGTCACGCGAACGGTGTCTGTGCTCGAACGCGATCTGCGCCAAAGCGTTGCGCGCTCTGTGCTCGGCAACACCGGCAGCCAGCCCTTGCCCGCGCTGATGGGCGGCAGCGACACGATCGAGTTCAGCCGGCTCGGCTATGCCAATCCGCGGGCGGAGCCGCGCAGCAATCTGGAACGCGTGGTCTATGCGCTCGACGGCGGCAAGCTGCAGCGCGGACGCTACCTGGTGCTCGACCGCGCGCCGAACTCGGCGCCGCTGACGAGCGCATTGCTCGATCGCGTCGAGCAGTTTCATCTGCGCTATTTCGGCGGCGATGGCGGCTGGCGCGATGCTTGGCCGCCGCCGACCGATCCGCCGCAGCCTGCAGCGCTGCCGCGCGCGGTCGAGGTTCGTTTCGTGCTGGCGGATCTGGGCGAGATTCGACGGGTCGTCGAATTGGTGTCGACATGGCCGCTTTGCGGCGCCGCTGGGAACGGGAGTCGTGCGGAGTGCAATCCGCAATGAAAACGCCACCGCAAAGACAACGTGGTGTGGCATTGCTGGTCGCGCTGCTCGTCGTCGCCCTAGCGGTCATTCTGATCGCCGCTCTGCTCGATCGTGGCGAGCTCGCGTTCGCACGTACGCGTAATGCACTGCGTTCCGAGCAGGCCGACGCGTATGCGCAGGGCCTCGAGATTTACGCCGCGCAGATTCTCCGCGAGGCGCAGGACGAACAGCTGCAGCCCGATACCAACCACAGCCCGTGGGCGCTGCCGTTGCCGCCACAACCGGTGCCGGGCGGACTCATGACGGCGACGATGCGCGATCTCAATGGGTGTTTCAATCTCAACAATCTCGCGACGGCCAGCACCGACTATGTCAACTGGCGCAGCATCTTCAACACGTTGCTAAAGAATCTCAGCATCGATCCGACGCTCGCGCTCGCGGTGGAGGCATGGGTCGATCCCAGCGTGTCGGACAGTGCCGTCAGTCCGAGCTATTACGCTTCTTTGCCGGTGCCCTACCGCCCGCGCGGAGACCTGTTCGCGCATGTATCCGAACTTCGGCTCGTCGCTGGCGTGACGGCGGAGGTGTACGCGAAACTCGCTCCACAGGTCTGCGCTTTGCCGCCGGGAACGACGATCAATGTGAATACCGCCAGCGCAGTCGTGCTGCAGAGCGTGACAGGCGTTTCCGCGGCGCGCGCGACCGCGCTGTGGAAGAATGGGCAGGCCGACTTTCAGAGCATTCCAGATCTCGTGCAGGCGGAACACATAGACGATCTGTCGACAACGATGTTCGACGTCTACAGCAGCTACTTCCTTGCCCGCGGCGACATCGTTCTCGACGACGTGCCATTTGCATTCTACAGCGTGATCGAGCGGCGGCTGGGAGGCGTCATCCACGTCCTCGCCCGCAGCCGCGGCAGCGATGACACATTGACCGTTGCGGCACCGATCGCGGCTTCGTCCCACGACGACGCCACCCTCGACTGACACCGCAGCGTTCTCGACTACAATCCCCGCGTTTCGACGCTACGGTTTACGTTTTCGCCATGTCCGATCGCCTGCTGCTGCGCCTCGCTCCCGATGGCGGCCTGACCTGGCTGCGCCAGTCGGGCGGCATCGCGCCCGGCGCGTCCGCCGCCGGGTTGCCGCCCGCATCGGTGCTGGCGGCGTCTGGCGAAGTCGTCGTGCTGGTGCCGGCCGAAGACGTGCTGCTGACGCAGACGCGGCTGACCGCGCGCAATCGTGTGCAATTGCTGCAGGCGTTGCCGTACGCGGTCGAGGATCAGTTGCTGAGCCCGGTCGAGGAGCTGCATTTCGCCGCTGCGCACGACGGCGGCGAATCGATCGGCGTCGCCGTGGTCGCGAAGAGCCGACTGCGCGGATGGCTGCAGCAGCTGGACGAAGCGGGCTTGCAACCGGACAGCGTCGTGCCGGAATCGCTCGCGCTCGCACCCGGCACCGTCATCGTCGAGGAAGCGCGCGCGATCGCGCGCCTCGGCGACGGCAGCGCGTTTGCCTGCGCCCCGGGCGACCTTGAGAATTGGCTGGCGCATGCCGGAATCGACGAATCCTTGTCCGTCTACGATTTTCGCGTTGCCCCCACCGCAGCGCCCGGCGTGACGGGCGCGCGTCATCACGAACGCCAGCGCGATCCGCTCGCTTTCCTGGCAGCGTCGCGCGCGTCGCGGCCGGGCACGGCCATCAACCTGCTAGACGGCGAATTCGCCTCGCAGCATCGAGGCGCGCGCGGCGCGCGCTGGTGGCGCATCGCCGCGGCGTTCGCGGCGGCCGTGCTCCTCCTCGCGGTCGCCGATCTCGGCGTCGGCGTGCTGCAGCTTGCGCGCACCTCGGCGCGCATCGATACCCTGTCGCAGGAAGCGGTGCGCAAGGCGTTTCCGGATGTCGATGCGGCGCAAGTCGCACGGCTGAGTCCGGAGCAACTGATGCGCGGGCGTCTGGACCGGTTGCGCGGCGGCGCCGAATCGAGCGGCCTGTTGCGCGTGCTCGCGCAGATCGCGCCGGTGCTCGGCAGCACCACGCGCATCCAGACGCGCGGCATGGAATATCGCAACGGCGTGTTCGAACTGAGTTTGCGCGCGCCCGATGTCGCCGCGCTCGACAGCGTCCGCGAGCGCTTTGCGACGGTGCCCGGATTGAAGGTCGAAGTCACTGCGGCCAACCCTGGCGCGGACGGTGTCGACGGCCGCATCCGCATCGGTTCCGCCGATGCGCGTGGAGGCGCGCCGTGATCGCTGCCTGGTGGAACGCGCTCGCAGCGAACGAGCGACGCATGCTCGGCATCGGCTCGATCATCGTCGTGCTGCTGCTCGGCTGGGCGCTGGTCTGGCATCCGCTGGCGATGAAACGTGCGGAACTGGAAACGACGATCGAAGGCCAGCGCCGCGATCTCGCCTACGTGCGCGCCGGTGCGACCGAAATCGATCGCCTGCATGGGGCCGGCACGCGCTCGCGTGCGGACCGCCAGGGCCGTTCGCTGCTCGCGCTTGCGGATGCGACGGCGCGCAGTGCCGGCCTCGATACGGCGTTGAAGCGCGTCGAGCCGGTCGGCGCGCGCAGCGTACGCGTCAGCTTCGAGACCGCGAACTTCGACGCACTGGTCGGCTGGATCGACGAGCTCTCGCGCAGCTACGGCGTCGAGGCCAGCGACTTCTCGGCCGAGCGCGCCGATGGCATCGGCCTGGTCAATGCACGGGTGACCTTGCAGGACGCCCCATGACGTTCGCGGTTTGAACGCCGACGCGATACCGTGTTAAGACACGCGTTCAACACCGGGACAACCGGCCTTCTTCCCTACCGCAGCGCGGCGTGCGTCGCGCGGCGCTGCGTACGACCGACACGCTCATGCGAATTCTGAAGATCCTGCTGGTCCTGCTGGTGCTCGGCCTCGTCGCCGGCGGCATGATCCTGTGGACGCTGCCGGCGGACGTCGCCTATCGCTATGGCACGCGCTATCTCGGCCCGGTGGCGCTGACCGGCGTGCGCGGCACGCTGTGGGACGGCCACGCCGACGGCATCAGTGTGCTCGGGCGCGATCTTGGCGAACTCGACTGGCACGCGCAGAAAGCACCGCTGCTGCGTGGACGCTTCGTCGCCGACCTGCGCATCAAGGGCGCCGACATCGACGCCGCCGGCGTGGTGACGCGCGAGGGCGACGGCTCGCTGTTGACGCAGGACCTGCGCTTCAGCGTGCCGGCCGAACTGCTGGCGCCGACGCTCGACCTGCGTCAGCTCAAGCTGCAGGGCGTCATCAACGGCGTCGTCACGCAGGCGCGCTTCGCGACCACGGCGCTCAGCGACGCCAGCGGCAACGCACGCTGGAGCGACGCCGGCGTCAGCGGCCCGGATGGCGATGCGCGGTTCTCCGACATGCTCGCCGATTTCGCTTCGCAGCCGGACGGCAGCCTGGCCGGCACGGTGCACGACGACGGCAAGGGCAATCTCGCCGTCGACGGCACCTTCAAAGTGAGTATCAGCGCATTCGACGCGCGGGCGACCCTGCGGGCGCGCAATGGCGACCAGCAAGTTGCCGATACGCTGCGTTACGTCGGCGAAGCGCAGCCCGATGGTTCGAGCAAGCTGGTCGTGCACGGCCAGATGCTGAAAATACTGTGAGCGTTGCCGATCGCGCTTTTCTCGCGCAGGCGCTGGCCGTGGCGCAGCGCGCGGCCGATGCGGCCGAGGCGATCACGCGGCCGCGTTTTCGCGCACAGGATTTTGCCGTCGTCACCAAGGCCGATGCGACACCGGTGACCGAAGCCGATCGCGCCGCCGAGGCGGCGATCAAGCAGGTGCTGCGCGAGGTCTATCCGCAGCACGCGTTCTACGGCGAGGAGGAGGGCCGCGAGGGCGACAGCGAGTTCCTCTGGCTGATCGATCCGATCGACGGCACCAAGGCGTTCGTGCGCGGCTATCCGATGTTCTCGACGCAGATCGCACTGATGCATGCGGGCGAACTCGTGCTCGGCGTGTCGGCGGCAGGCGAATACGGCGAGCGCGCGTGGGCGACGCGCGGCGGCGGTGCCTTCCTGCGCAGCGGTGCTGGCGAGGCGATGCGCCTGCAGGTGTCCGCGCTGCGCGAACTGGGACCAGGCAGTGCGATCTCGACCGGCAACCTGAAGTCGCTGGCCTCGTCGCCGGCGCGCTGGAACGCACTCGCCGATCTCGTGCGCCGCAGCGGGCGCATTCGCGGTTACGGCGATTTCCTGCACTACCATCTGCTCGCGCGCGGCGCGATCGACCTGGTCATCGAATCCGACCTCAACATCCTCGACATCGCGCCGCTGGTGGTGATCGTGCGCGAGGCGGGCGGCGTGTTCAGCGCTCTCGACGGCGGCGCGGTCGGCCTCGATACGCGCAGCGCGCTGGCCGGAACGCCGGCGCTGCATGCGCAGGCGCTCGCGGCGTTCGCGCAGGATTCCGCGTGAACGGTTTTTCGGCGGCGTTGTTCCCGCAGTTGCTGGCGCAGGCGCCGACCTTGCTGGCCTGCGTGGTCGGCTGCATTCTCGCGCTGGTGTATTGGCCGCAGCATCGGCGCGCGTGCGCGTTCCTGGCGGGCGGCTGCCTGATCTATCTGCTGGCGAGTCTCGGCGGCAATGTCGCGACGGCGCATCTGCTGGCGCAGGCGACCGCTGCGGGCACGCGCGCGAGCATCGGATCGCAGATGGCGGCCCTCGGCTTCGCGTCGGGTCTGCTGCGCGCGGCGGGTCTCGGCCTGCTGATCGTCGCAGCGCTGATCGGGCGCACGCCGCGCGCCTGAATCCGCGCAGCCGCGACATGCCGCAGCCGCTACAATCGACGGATGCCGAAAGCTCCGATCATCCATGCGACCCGCTCGATCGACGCGAGCCGGTTCCTGCGCGCCGAACAGGTCGATCTGGCATTCTCGACCGGCCAGAAGCGCACGTTCGAGCGCCTGAAGAGTTCCGGCCTCGGCGCCGTGATCATCGTGCCGATGCAGGACGCGGACACCGTGCTGCTGGTGCGCGAGTACGCGGTCGGCATCGACCGCTACGAGCTCGGCCTGCCGAAGGGACGCCTCGATCGCGATGAAACCGTCGAGCAGGGCGCCGATCGCGAATTGAAGGAGGAGGTTGGTTTCGGCGCGCGTGATTTGCACATCCTCGGCCGCCTGTCGCTGTCGCCGGCGTACATGACGGCGATGACGCACGTCGTGCTCGCACGCGATCTGTATCCGCAGCGCCTGGCGGGCGACGAGCCGGAGGAGCTCGAAGTGGTGCCCTGGAAAATGTCCGAGCTGCATCGCCTGCTCGAACAGCCCGACGTCACCGAAGGCCGCTCGATCGCTGCGCTGTTCATCGCGCGCGAATACCTGGCCGGGCGCTTCAGGCCGCAGCCATGATCCCATCGCTGGCAGACCTCGCCCGCGCGGCCAGCGTGATCACGCAGCGCGCCGCCGAAGCGATCCTCGAGGTGTACGAATCGGATTTCGCGGTCGAGCAGAAAGACGATCGCTCGCCGCTGACCGCGGCCGACCTCGCCGCGCATCGCCTGATCGTCGCGGCCCTGCAGGAGCTGACGCCGGAACTGCCGGTGCTGTCGGAGGAATCGGCCGCGATCGCCTGGCGCGAGCGTTCGCGCTGGTCGCGCTATTGGCTGGTCGATCCGCTCGACGGCACGCGCGAGTTCGTCAAGCGCAATGGCGAATTCACCGTCAACATCGCACTGATCGATGCGCAGCGGCCGATTCTCGGCGTCGTGCAGAAACCGGTCGGCGGCGAACTCGCGTGCGCCTGGGAAGGCGGCGGCGCCTGGTTTGCCGAAGCCGCCGCAACGCCGCTGCGCCGCATCGGCACGCGCCGGCGCGTCGCGCCGCTGATCGTCGCCGGCAGCCGCTCGCACGCCTCCGAACAGGAGAACAGCCTGCTCGCGCGGCTCGGCCCGAGCACGAAGATGCCGCTGGGTTCGTCGTTGAAGTTCGTGCGCATCGCGGCGGCCGAGGCCGACGTGTATCTGCGCCTCGGTCCAACGTCGGAATGGGACACCGCGGCCGGCCAATGCGTGCTCGAACAAGCCGGCGGCGCCGTGCTCGATTTCAACGGAAGGCCGCTGACGTACAACGCGCGCGAGACCTTGCTGAATCCGGATTTCTTCGCGGTCGGCGATCGTGAGGCGGACTGGTCGGCGTTGTTGGCGCGGACTTGATGCGGCAGAAAGTGGATTCCCGCGTGCGCGGGAACGACGTTGGTGGTTGTCGGTGGCCGTCGCTGCCGATCGCACGAAACATTCCAGCCTCGGTTTTTCACGCCCTCGCATGACTACGCAAAGTCCAAAACCATCGATCGACCGCCTTCTCGCCATCATGGCGCGCCTGCGCGATCGCGCGCATGGCTGTCCCTGGGACCTCGAGCAGACGTTCGAGACGATCGCGCCGTACACGATCGAGGAAGCGTACGAAGTCGCCGATGCGATCGATCGGCGCGACTATGCCGACTTGCGCGACGAGCTCGGCGATCTGCTGCTGCAGGTCGTGTTCCACGCGCGAATGGCCGAGGAAGACGGGCATTTCGCGTTCGCCGACGTCGTCGCGGCGATCTGCGACAAGATGATCAGGCGCCATCCGCATGTGTTCGGCGAGGCGCAATTCGCGTCGATGGCGGCGCAGACGGCGAGCTGGGAAGCCTTGAAAGCCGAGGAGCGCAGCGCGAAAGGGGAAAGCGATACGAGCGCATTGGCCGGCATTGCGCGTGGCCTGCCGGAATGGCAGCGCGCACTCAAGCTGCAGAAAAAAGCCGCCCGCGTCGGTTTCGACTGGCCGGATGTCCAGCCGGTGTTCGACAAGCTGCACGAGGAAATCGACGAGGTGCGCGCGGAGTTCGCCAGCGGCGCCGATCACGCGCGCCTGACCGACGAGATCGGCGATGTCTTGTTCGTCTGCGCGAATCTCGCGCGGCACGCGAAGGTGGATGTTTCGCAGGCACTGCGCCATGCGAATGCGAAGTTCGAGCGGCGCTTCCGCCGCATGGAAACGATGGCCGCAGCGGCCGGCGAGGCGTTGCCCGACAAGTCGCTGGCCGAGCAGGATGCGTTGTGGGCGCGCGCGAAGCGCGAGGAACGAGGCGGCGATTGAACGACGGAGCCGCGGCGTGTCAGCCACGGACCCCGTTCATCGTTGAGTAGCAGGGAAGCCGAGTGTCGTCGCGCTACGTCCACTCGACGGCGGCGTGGCGCGACGCCTCGGCTTCCACTCCGCGGGTGCTTATTTCGAGCACGCCTTGCCATGCGAGGCGTGGTTGCCCTTGGCCAGCGCATCGGCTTCGGTCATGTATTCGCCCTGCTTGGTCTTGCCGTAGTAGCGGTCGTCGGCGCAGTGGTAGACCTTGCTTTCGCTGTTGACCCAGACCTTGCCGGCGCCGCCGCCGGGCGCCGGCGCCGTGGCTGCGGTCGTCGACGCCGGCGCAGCGCGCGTCGGTGCCGGAGCTGCCGGTCTGGCCGGTGCAGGTGCAGCGGTCGGCGCTGGCGCGGGAGCTGCCTTCGGCGCTGGCGCCGCGGCAGCCGCGGTCGCGCCATACCAGTCCTTCACGCCCTTGTGGCCGCGGCACGCGCCCTTCTTCGTATCGGTGTCGGTGTAGCTGCCGTCCTTGCACTGTCCGGTCGAGCCGGCCGGCGCGGCGGCGGTCGACGCCGTGGCTGCGGGCGTGTCCTTGCTCTTCGACTCTTTCGTGTCGCTGGCCGAAGTGGACTTCGTGGCGGCAGGCGCGGCTGCGTCGGCGGCATACCAGTCCTTGACGCCCTTGTGACCGCGGCAGGCGCCTTTCTTGGCGTCGGCGGAGGTATAGCTTCCGTCCTTGCACAGTCCGGTGCTGCCAGCCGGTGCAGCGGCGGGAACCTGGGCTTGGCCGGCGGCCGCAAAGGCCAGACCCAGCGGCAACGCAATGGCGATCAGCAACGCTTTCATGGCACTCCTCCTCGGGTGATCGGATGCGGCGTGCGTTCGAGCCCGGCGAGGGTTGGACGGGACATAAGGCGGGCGCGAACGACGCCTCAGGCTACGCGCGCTGGCTTACGGAATGCTTTCGTCAGACGGTGACGAACTGTGTCGTGCGCCAGTACACCGACGATTGAAGCGCAAGCCGGTGTACGGCGTCATCGAAGAAATTCTGGGCGTCGTGCGCGCGCAAGCGGGGCATTCGCCTGCGATCGATGGTCGGCATCCGTCGTTGAATGCTCTTCCGGCTTGCGCGAACACGGCGAATTCGTCTGCTACGGCACCGAGGCGTCGAACCCGTCCTTGAAGATCGTGTCGTCGGGCGCGGTCTCTCCGCACCCTTGCACGGTGATGTCGTCGATGTACCAGCCTTCGCGCGACGCGCTGTTGTTGCTGGTCAGGCGGAAGCGGAACTGCGCATCGTGGCCGGCATAGGTCGAAAGGTCGACGACGACCGGCAGGAAGCCGCCGCTCGATGGGCCGCACCACGCCGGATTGCCGGCGAGCGGATTGCCGGTACCGCTGGAGATCGTGCCGGTGTAGCCGCCGGTGAGCAGCTGCGTGCCGGGTACCTGGCTGAAGCTGCCGCCGTCGAGTGCAACTTCGAGGATGCCGCCGTCGCGGCAGGCCGTGCCGGACATTTCCAGGATCGGCCAATGCTCGAACTGCAGGCTGAGCCCGCTCAGTTCGGTCGGCAGTGAGAACACCTGCGAGGTCAGCCGCTGATCGGCGACCGTGGCCGGATCGGCGGCCTTCCAGGAATGCGTCGGACTGCTCGCGCGCGCTGTCGAGATCGCCCAGCTGTCGGTGCCGGTCGCTGCAGCGTGCGTCCAGGTTCCGATGCCGCTCTCGACGTCGTCGTGGTAGAGCGTCTGCGTCGGCGTGCCGAGGCTGCACTGGCCCGGCGCGGGCAGTGTGACGAACGAAGACACTGCACTGGTGGCCGCGCCGCAGTCGTTGCTCGCGGTCACGCGCCACCACAGCTGTGAATTCAACGGCAGCGCAGCGGTCGGCTGGAAGCTGTTGACGGTCACCGTTTGCGACAGGATGACGTTGTCGAAGTCCGCATCGGTCGCGATGTCGATCAGGTAGGAAACGGCCTGATCGACCGCGTCCCAGCCAAACGTCGGCTGCGCAACGACGCCGGTGGCGCCGTCCAGCGGCGACGTCAGGCTGGCGGCGCCCGCCACGTGCGTGGACACGTCGACGTCGAGTTCGAGATCGTGAGCGATGCTGCCGGAGGTGGCGCGCAGGATGAGGGCGTTCGTGCCCGGCGTCGCGCTGCCGTCGACGCTGAGGTCGGCCACGGTGGTGCCGGGCGGTGTCACCGGTGTCACGCTGTAGCTGCCGCTGAAGCCGGGCGGCAGGCCCGTTCCGAAATTCAGGTCGACAGGGTCGCTGAAGCCGTTGCGCGCGTTCACCGTGATCGTGACGGGCTTCAGCGCGACCGCGCTCGCGCCCGCCGCGCAGACGCCCTGGCTGAGATTGTCGGCGGTCGTCGTGAAGGTCGGCGTGCCGCAGCTGTCGAAGCGGAACGAGGCATAGCGCGTGCGCCACTGGCCGCCGCTCGGCATGTACATGCCGGTGAACCAGAACGTGCAGCCGTCATCCGGATCGACGCCCATCCCGAAATAATCGCCCCAGCGGTCCGCGCCGGTCTGCGAACTCGCGCCATCGACCAGGGTGGTTTCGGCGGTCGTCATCACGCCGGGCGGATCGCTCGCTTCGCGGCCGACGTAACGCAAGCCGGGCGAGATCGCCGGCGACGCGCGGGCAACGCTGTAGCCGAGCGCGATGTTGCCGGATTCGTCCATGCCGATCGCGCCCATCCAGCGGCTGATCTGGCCGTCTGCATCGTCCGGCGCATAGGTGCCTTGCTGGTACATCTGCCAAGGATTGTCCGCGCCGCCGGTCCGTCGCAGTTCGAACCAGCGGATGCCGGCGAGATTGTTCGAGCCGGTCGTGTCCAGGCGCGTGACGTGGTTGCCGACCAGCACTTCGTAGCTGCCGAAGTTGCGGTAGTGCACCGGCACCATCGGTACTTCGAGCAACGGATCGAGCGTCTGCGAGGTGCCGGGCTGATGGATCGCGCCGAAGCCGCCATCGGTGATCGTGAACTCGGAATTGAACTCGTCCTCGGCGACCTGCACCGGTCCGCTCAACGTCGTGTTGGCGGGCGTGGTGAAGTCGACGCTGAGCGTGAACAGTTCGAGGAAATCGTGCGCCGGGTCATTGGCGCCCGGATTGTTGCGCTCGTCGTCGTTGTCGCGGATGAAGATGCCAGGCGCGCCCGCCGGCGGCGGCGTCGAGCCGAACAGGGATGCCGGCGGCAGCATCTGGAAGCCGAGGCCGTTCAAGCCGGGCACCGCCTTGCGCTGCAAAGTCGCGCTCTGGCCAGCGAGCATGCGGTTGCGATCAAGGGCATACACGGCCGGTCCTTCGTTCGCGCCGGCGTAGTAAGCATCGGGCCAGACGCCGTATTTGGGGTAGTCGGGAAAGCTCGGCGTCGGAAACACGTAGCGTGTCCAGGTCGTGGCGACCGGATTGGCGTCGGCGCTGAGATAGACGCAGAGATCGTTGCCGTTGCCCGGAAACTCGGTGAACAGCCAGCGCTGTGCCAACTGGTCGAACACGACGACCCCGTCGCCGCCGCCGTTCGCGCAGGCGCCGCCGCTGCCGAGGCCCTGCATGTTGAAGGGGCCGGCCAACAGGTCGCCGCTGGCGGTATCGTGGATCGTGTAGCTGGCGTCGCCGGCGGTGCCGTTGATGACCTCGACGTACACGCCGCCGCCGACGTCGCCGCTCGAATCCGGCGGAAAGAATCCGCTGAAGCCTGGACCGTCGGCATTTACCAGCGGCGTCGTGAAAGCGCCGCTGCCATGCGGCTGGAAGGCCCGCTGCAGCTGCACCAGCACGTCCATGTTCTGCGTGACCGGGTTGATCGGCGGCGGCGGGTGGCGCTGCTTTTCCTCGTCGCCGTGGAACTGACGGGGGATTTCACGGATCGGGTCGCCCGGGTGCCAGACATGCGCGAGTGGCCGCGTGCGTGCGTCCAGAAAGAAACGTTCCGGCGATGCCGGCGGGCTGACGTAGTCGGCCCCGCGTGACACGGTCGCCGCGCTGAAAGGCGCGGGTGATGCGGCGCCCGCCGTGCCGCCCAGCGCGAGCAGCGTCAGTCCGGCGAGTCGAAATGCGATCGTCATGCGGCGTCCAGGCAGGGGCCGTTCCATGGGCCAGTAGCGAGGACTTGCGTCGAATAGGTCTCAAGACCTAGTCAATCATCATCCTCCGGTAGCTTGCTATCCTCGCCCAGCAGGACGAGTTGTTCAAGTACGATCTCGCCGGTCCGACTATGCGCGCGCAGCGGCGACGTGCCGGCGCCGTAGCGGGCATGCGCTTCATGGCCGCCGGCAGGGGCTGCGTGCACGCTGAGGCCGAAGTTGCTGCCAAGCGGACCTCCCGTCTTCGCATCGAGCGCGATGTCGCCGAAGGTCGGCACCAGCAGGACGATGCGACCGCTGTCGCTGCCGATGTCGCTGGCGCCGCTCCAGCGCGCGCCGATCGCCGTCGCGCGGATCAGCCCGCTGTCCGTGTGCAAGGTGAGTCGGCCATAGGAGGAGGCGAGGATGCTGCCCGACTGCGAGCTCGCTTCGATCTCCCCGGCGCGCCGTTTCGCCGCGATGCGGCTGTCGCGCGTGCGCAGCGTCAAGGCGAGCTCGCTCGGCAGGAAGATGGCCGTGTCGATACGACCGGCCGTATCGGTACCGGCGACGGCGCCCTCGAAACCGATTTCGATGTGCAGCGTGTCGCCGTCGCGGCGCGCCCGGAACGACGGTTTCGCATAGCGCGGGCCGTTGCGCTGGATCACCGCGTGGATGCCGATCTCGCGTTCGTCGCGGCCGCGGATATTGATCTCGCCCCAGGGGTTGTCGATCGTGACGCGCACGATCGATGCGTCCAGATCGAATTCCTTGTCCGTGCGTTCGGTGCGAACCGCGTTGAGCGCAGCCGTCGGCGTCGACCTGTGCGAGGAAGCCGCACACGCAGCGAGCAGTATCGCTACAGCGCCGACGAATACGCCACGTTTGTGCAGTTGCACGCTCATTCCTTGAAGATGAAGAATGCCGCAGCGACGATCAGCGCGAAGCCGACCAGATGGTTCCAGCGGATCGCAGCGCCGAGGTAGAACACCGAGAACGCCGCGAACACGCACAGCGTGATGATTTCCTGGATCGCCTTCAGCTGCGCGGCGTCGAACACCTGGTAGCCGATGCGATTGGCCGGGACCTGCAGGCAGTACTCGAAGAACGCGATGCCCCAGCTGGCGAAGATGACCAGCCAGAGCGGACGATCGGTGAATTTCAAATGCCCGTACCAGGCGAACGTCATGAATACGTTCGAGCCGATGAGCAGCAGGATCGGCGTCAGATAATTCCACATGGGGGAAGCTCGCGCGAAGAAATCGAGCGCATCCTAGCCGCAGCATCGCCCGCGGCATACCCGGCACCCCGGGGATCTTCCCCCGCTAGGCGGAATGGCTGCTTGCGACGACACTGCCTCGCAGCGCTGCTGGCGCGCCATGGCAGCCGACGCCACTGTCCGCCTGCGGCGCCACTGGACGCGGGCGTCCGATTTTCGCAAGCTCGTGCCCGGTTTAGCTCTGCGGAATCTTCCGCCACAGGATATTTGATGACGACGAGATCGATGCTGTTCTTCATCTTCGGCGCTGCAGCCTGCGCCGGCCTCGGCCGCGCGGAAGACGCAGCTGCGCCGGGCGAGCCGGTGCGCTGCGCGCTGAACGACGCGCCGGCGGTCGCCTGCCGCATGACCGACCATGTCGATGCCAAGGGCACGCACAGCATGGAATTCGTGTTCGGTACGCAGCGTGCGCGTTTCAGCGGCCGCTCGCAGACCGGCTGGTGGTCGGGCCAGCTCGATGGCCAGCCGGCGATGGGGCGCGAGCTCAATCGCGGCCACGTGGTTTTCAGCACCGTCGACCTCACGAGCACGTTCGAGTGGTGGTCCGAAGGCAGCGAGCACGGCAGTTACTGACGCCGGCGTCGATCCGCTGCGGCTTCGAGCGCAACACACAGCGTCGATCGGAGCAGGTTTCCGATCGACGCCCATCTCACCGATGAAGCCGGCGTCAGCCGCGCCGGAGCACCGCCATCGGCGACGTGCGCGCGATGCGCAAGGTGCCGACCCAGCCGGCCAGCGCGACGACCAGCGCAGCACCGAGCACCACCAGCGCCAGCGCATCGAGCGGCGGCACGTACTCGCGCATGCGAAACACCTGGCGGGCGAGCACGCTGCCGATGACGCCGGCACCGGCCACGGCGATCACGCCGGCGAGCAGGCCGAGCACGGCGAACTCGGCCAGCACGGCCACGTTGAGCTGGCGCGCGTGCGCGCCGAGGGTGCGCAGCAGCGCCGTCTCGAAACGGCGCTCGTCGGCGGTCGAAGCGAGTGCGGCGAGCAGCACGAGCACGCCGGCGGCGAGGCTGAAGCCGAGCACCCAGGCGACCGCGCGGCTGACGCGGCCGATGATATCCCGCACGCGGTCGAGGATCGCGTTGAGATCGATCAGCGAGACGTTCGGATAATCGCGCGACAGACCGGCCAGCGCGCCCGCCGATGCGCCGTCCAGATGAAAGCTGGCGACGTAGCTGTGCGGCAAGGTCTCGCCGCTGGCCGGATCGAGCATCAGGAAGAAGTTCGCGCGGAACGAATCCCAGTCGACGCCGCGGATGCTGGCGATCGTCGCGGTGACTTCGCGCTCGCCGACGCGCAGGGTCATCGTGTCGCCGAGCTTCAGGTGGAACATCTCGATCCACAACTCGTCGACCGACAGCTGCGGCGTGGCCGGCACGGCATCGAACCAGCGGCCGTGCAGCAGCCGGTTCGACGCCGGCAATTGCGCGCTCCAGCTGACGCGCGTCTCGCCGTTGATCCAGCCCTCGGCGCGACGGTCGGTGTAGTCCTTCGGATCCGGTGCGCGGCCGTTGATCGCGACGAGCTTGCCGACCGCCAGCGGCAAGGTATTGAGATTGCTTGCGCCGAGCTCCTGTACGCGTTGTTCGATCGCGCTGCGCTGCTCGGGCTGCAGATTGATCATGAACCAATTCGGCGTGTCGCTCGGTAGTTCCGCGCGCCAGCGCGCGAGCAGGGACGGCCCGACGACGGCGAGCACGGCGAGCGCGGTGAGGCTCAAGGCGAGCGCGCCGGCCTGCAGCAAGGTCAGCGCACGCCGGCGCGCGAGATTGGCCAGGCCGAAGCGCAGCGCGCCGCGCAGCCGCGCCGCCACAGCACGCACGAGTTTCAACATCAGCAAGCCCAACACGAACGTGGCCAGCGCGACCCCGGCAAAACCCGCCGCCAGCGTCGCCGCAAGGCGCAGGTTGCCGGCGCCGAATACGATCAGCACGGCGCCGACGACCAGTGGCAGCAGGTACAGCGCATCGAGGCGGCGCACGCGTGTGGTCATTTCCTGGCGGAACACGCGCATCGGCTCGACATCGCGCAGGCGCAGCAGCGGTGGCAGCGCGAAGCCGAACAGCACGGCCAGACCGACCGCGAACGCGGCCAGCGGCGGACCCCAGGGCAAGCCCGGCGGTGCGCCGGGCAGCAGGCCGCTGGCGAGGCTGAGCACGAGCTGCTGCAAGCCGAGGCCGAGCAGCAGGCCGAGCAGGCATGCCGGCAGCGCGAGCAGGCCGAGTTCGAGCAGCAACGCGGCAAGAATCTCCGCACGGCTCGCGCCGAGGCAGCGCAACAGCGCGACCTCTTCGACCTTGCGCCGCGCGAAGCGCTGCGCGGCGAGCGCGACGGCGACGCCGGACAACAGCGCCGCCAGCAGCGCGGCCAGACGCAGGAAACTTTCGCCTCGTTCGAACGCGGTGCGCAGGTTCTGCTGCGCATCCTCGACCGTGGTGATCTCGGCGCCGTCGGGCAGCTGCGGTTTTGCCCACGCCGCAAACGCCGCGACGGCGCTTTCGTCACCGGCGACGAGCAGGCGATGCCGCGCACGGCTGCCGAGCCCGATCAGGCCGCTCGCCTGTGCGTCGGCGAGGTTCATCAGCACGCGCGGCGCGAGACGGAACACATTGCCGCCGTCGGGTGATTTCGCGATCTCGCCGCCGACAACGACATCGCGTCCGCCGAGCTGCACCGTCGCGCCGACACCGACGGCGAGCGCGGTCAGTGCCGCACGATCGGCGTAGATCGTTCCGGGCGGCGGCGCATGCGCCGGTTTCTCCGCGCCGCTCGCGTCAAGCACGCTGAGCGCACCGCGCAGTGGAAACGCGGCGTCGCTGGCGCGCACGTCGGCCAGCTTGCTCGTCTCGCCAGCGAACACGACGCTCGGGAAGTCGGCCAGCTCGTTGCTGGCGAGGCCGCGCCGGCGCGCTTCGTCGAGGAAGGAGGGCGGCAGGGCCCTGCCGGAGTTGACGCCGAGATCGCCGCCGATGAGCTCGGCGGCGGAGGCGACGATCGCGCGTTCGACGCGGCTGGCCAGCGTCGCCACCGCCGCGAGCGCTGCGACGGCCAGCACCAGGGCCGCGGCCAGGGTCGCGAGCTCGGCGTGGCGGAATTCGCGGCGCAGGCTGCGCGCCGCGAACGCGAGTGGCCTCATGCGAGCGCCTCGACGATGCGGCCTTCGCGCAGGTGCAGGCTGCGCGCGCAGCGCGCGGCCAGCGTGGCGTCGTGGGTGACCAGCACCAGGGTCGTGGCGTGTTCGCGATTCAGCGCGAACAGCAGGTCGCCGACGCTGGCGCCGGTGCGCTGGTCGAGATTGCCGGTCGGCTCGTCGGCGAACAGGATCTGCGGACCGTGCACGAACGCGCGCGCGAGCGCGACGCGCTGCTGCTCGCCGCCGGACAGCTGATGCGGAAAGTGATGCCGGCGCTGCTCCAGGCCGACGCGCGCGAGCGCTTCGGCGGCGCGTTCGCGCGCATCGTCGCGGCCTTCCAGGTCGAGCGGCAGCATCACGTTCTCTTCGGCATTCAGCGCCGGCAGCAGATGGAAACTCTGGAACACGAAGCCGACCAGGCGCCGGCGCAGGCGCGCGCGCGCTTCCTCGTCGAGCGCATCGAGGCGCTGGCCGGCCAGGGTGATGCTGCCGCGCGTCGGCCGGTCGAGGCCGGCGAGCAGGCCGAGCAGGGTCGTCTTGCCGGAGCCGGACGCGCCGACGATGGCGAGGCTGTCGCCGCGCGCGACATCGAGGCCGACGCCGTCGAGAATCGTCAGGCGGCCGTCGGGTCCATCGACGACTTTGCTAATCTCGCGGGCACTCAAGGCCGCTGTGGTGTCTGCGCTCATGTTTCGTCGTGTCCTGTTGTGCTTCGTATTCGGGTGGTTCGCTACGCTGGCCACGGCCGCCACGCCGCCGATCCTGGTGCTGGGCGATTCCCTCTCGGCCGCGCATGGCATCGCGGTCAAGGACGGCTGGGTCAGCCTGCTGACGGAGCGCCTGCAGGCTGCGACGCCGCCACGCGCGGTCGTCAACGCCAGCATCAGCGGCGAAACCACCGCGGCTGGACTCGCGCGCCTGCCGCAATTGCTGACCGATCACCAGCCGGCGCTGGTGATCGTCGAACTCGGTGCCAACGACGGCTTGCGCGGCCTGCCGCTGGCCGAGGCGCGCGCCAATCTGGTCAAGATCCTGACCGCAGTCCGTGCGGCCGGCGCGCATGCGCTGCTGGTCGGCATCGAACTGCCGGTCAACTACGGGCCGCAGTATCGCGATGGCCTGCGTTCGATGTATCGGGGCCTTGCCGATGAATTCAACGCGCCGCTGCTGCCGTTCCTGCTCGATGGCGTCGCGCTGGACCCCGATCTGATGCAGGACGACGGCCTGCATCCCAACGCCAAGGCGCAACCGAAGGTACTCGACAACGTCTGGGCCGTGCTGCAGCCGGCCTTGCGCGATTTGCGCTGAAACGAGACCAAAGCCACGAAAGCCGCGCCGGACCGGGCCGAACGGCATATGTCGACATGGCATGAGTCCGCTAAGCTGCGCGACCCTGCCGCCGCCGGCCGTCCGCTCGCGCGCGGCTCTCTTCCATCCAGCGAGGACGTTTCATGCTGCGACAACGGCTCTTGGCGACGACGATGAACCTGATTCTGATCGGAGGTTTCGGCATGCTGGCGACAGTGCCGGATGCGCAGGCGAAGACGGCGGCAGCCGCGCTGCCGGCGAGCAATCCGTTTGCCGCGGCGAGCACGCTGCCGTTCCATGCGCCGCCGTTCGACAAGATCAAGGATGCCGACTACCAGCCGGCGATCGAGGCCGGCATGCGCGAGCAGCTCGCCGAGATGAACACGATCGCCGAGCAGAAGGACGCGCCGACGTTCGCCAATACGATCGAGGCGATGGAACGTACCGGACAGCTGCTCAATCGCGTCGGCGCCGTGTTCGGCGCCGTCACCGGGGCCGATACCAACGACACCCTGCAGAAGGTGCAGTCGGCGGTCGCGCCGAAGCTCGCCGAGCATCAGGATGCGATCTATCTCGACGCCAAGCTGTTCCAGCGCGTCGGCAAACTGTACGACACGCGCGAATCGCTTGGCCTGGACGCCGAGCAGAAGTACCTGATCGAGCGCTACTACAGCAATTTCGTGCGTGCCGGCGCCAAGCTCGGCGAGGCCGACAAGGCGAAGCTGCGCGAGCTGAACAAGGAAGAATCGACGCTCTCGACCGACTTCCAGAACAAGCTGCTGGCCGCCAGCAACGCCGGCGCGGTGGTGCTGGACAGCAAGGCGGATCTGGCCGGCTTTTCCGACGCCGACATCGCGGCGGCGGCCGATGCCGCCAAGGCGGCCAAGAAGGACGGCAAGTTCGTCCTCAAGCTGCAGAACACCACGCAGCAGCCGGCGCAGGTGTCGCTGGAGAACCGCAGCGTGCGCGAGCGCCTGTTCAAGTCCTCGACCGAGCGCGCCGAGCATGGCGACGCCAACGACACGCGCGCGCTGATCCAGCGCCTGGCGGTGCTGCGTGCCGAGCGCGCCAAGCTGCTCGGCTATCCGAACTTCGCCGCCTATACGCTCGACGACCAGATGGCGAAGACGCCGGAGAATGCGATCAAGCTAATGACCGACATGGTGCCGGCGGCCACCGCGAAAGCGCGTGGCGAAGCGGCGGCGATGCAGGCGCTGATCGACAAGAACAAAGTCGGCTTCAAGCTGGCGCCGTGGGATTGGCAGTTCTACGCCGAGCAGGTGCGCAAGGCGCAGTACGACCTCGACGAAGCGCAGATCAAGCCGTATTTCGAGATCGACCGCGTCCTGCACGACGGCGTGTTCTATGCCGCCAACCAGCTCTATGGCCTGACCTTCAAGGAGCGCAAGGACATCCCGACCTACGAGCCGGACGTGCGCGTGTTCGAAGTGTTCGACGCCGACGGCAAGTCGCTCGCGCTGTTCTACGCCGACTACTGGAAGCGCGACAGCAAGCGCGGCGGCGCCTGGATGGACAACCTGGTCGGCCAGTCCGGCCTGCTCGGCACCAAGCCGGTCGTGTTCAACGTGTGCAACTTCACCAAGCCGTCGGCGGGCCAGCCGGCGCTGATCACCTATGACGATGTCACGACGATGTTCCACGAGTTCGGCCATGCGCTGCACGGCATGTTCTCGAACGTGAAGTACCCGACCTTGTCCGGCACCAATGTGCCGCGCGATTTCGTGGAGTTCCCGTCGCAGTTCAACGAGCACTGGGCGCGCGATCCGAAGGTGTTCGCCAACTACGCCAAGCACTACCAGACCGGTGCACCGATGCCGGCCGAGCTGGTCGAGAAGATCAAGAAATCGCGCACCTTCGACCAGGGTTTCGCGACGACCGAGTATCTGGCCGCCGCGCTGCTCGACATGACCTGGCATACCCTGCCGGCCGATGCGCCGAAGCAAGATGTCGACGCGTTCGAGGCAAAGGCGTTGAAGGACGACAAGATCGACCTTTACGAAGTGCCGCCGCGCTACCGCACCTCGTATTTCGCGCACATCTGGGGCGGCGGCTACGCGGCCGGCTATTACGCGTATCTGTGGAGCGAAGTGCTCGACGACGACGCTTTTTACTGGTTCCGCGAACACGGCGGCCTGACCCGCGAAAACGGCCAGCGCTTCCGCGACATGATCCTGTCGCGCGGCAGCACGCAGGAAATGGCTTCGCTCTACCGCGCGTTCCGCGGCCGCGACCCGAGCGTCGAGCCGCTGCTGGAGCAGCGCGGCCTGAAGGAAGGCGGCAGCTGATCCCGTCAAATCACGGGTCCATACCGGTTTTTGCCGGTGTGGACCTGTGCGCAGGTCCACAATTCGCAACCCGCCGACCGAAGTAGCCTGCATTTTCACACCTCGATCACAAAGTCGGGCGCGTAATCTTCACGGACGTGAAGATGTCGTGTGAATGGGGGATGCCATGGACAAGCGTGAGAGCCAGACCGGCGCGATCCTGCTGATCGAAGACAATCGCGGTATTTCGGAAACCGTCGGCGAATTCCTGGAGCGACGAGGCTACTCGGTCGACTACGCCGCAGACGGCATCAGCGGCCTGCGTCTGGCCTCGACCAACAGCTATGACGTCGTCGTGCTGGACCTGATGCTGCCGGGTCTGGACGGCATCTCGCTGTGCCGCCGCCTGCGCCACGACGAGAAGCGCGCCACGCCGGTGCTGATGCTGACCGCGCGCGACACGGTCGAGGACAAGCTGGTCGGACTCGACGCCGGCGCCGACGATTATCTGGTCAAACCGTTCGAGATCCGCGAACTCGAAGCGCGCGTGCGTTCGCTGATCCGGCGCAACCGGCGCCAGGTCAGCGACGAAGTGCTGACCGTCGGCGACCTCAAGCTCGACACGGCGACGCTGCGCGTCACGCGCGCCGGGCAGGAACTGCAGCTCGCGCCGATCGGCGTCAAGCTGCTGATGATCCTGATGCGCGAATCGCCGCGCGTGGTCAGCCGGCGCGACATCGAGCGCGAAGTCTGGGGCGACCTGCTGCCCGATTCGGATACGCTGCGCAGCCATTTGTACAATCTGCGCAAGATCATCGACCGGCCGTTTTCGAACCAGCTCCTGCATACGATCCACAGCTCCGGCTACCGCCTGGCCGATATCGGCGTCGAGGTGGTGCCTGATCGTCGCAGCGCCTGAGCCGGATTTCCGGCACGATGCACCGATGCGTGCGCGGCAGCGCGCAAGTGGACGCACGCCGACGCTTTCGCCGGAACTCGTCGAGGTGAGATCGCATGCAACGCCCTGACGGCATCCGGCGCAAGATCTGGGCGGTCTTCATCCAGCAGATGGCGGCGATCAGCCTGTCGGCCATGCTCGGCGTCTACGTGGCGATCACGCTGGTGGAAAACTTCGCATTGCGCGAGATCGTCGAGCATCAGACGGCGGCATTCGGCAAGCGTCTCGCCGCCGACCCGAACGCGCGCCCGTATGTCAACGCGTTCGTCCAGTCCTGGCTCGTGCACACGCCTGCAGATGCCGAGGAAGTGCCGGGGTATATCCGCGCGCTGCAGCCAGGCTTCCACCATCAGCACGCTGGACAGCATTACGCAGCGCAAGTGACCGACACCCCGGCCGGCCGCCTGTATGTCGTCTTCACGCAGAAGCTGGAATATCTCTACTGGCTCGGACTCGGCTTGGTTCTCATCATCCTCACCGTCGGCGGCAGCACGGCGTTGATGGCGTATCGCGCGTCGCGGCGTGCTCTCGCTCCCGTCGTCGTGCTCGCCGACACCGTGCGCGCCTGGGACCCGAACCAGCCCGACATCGACGCCCTGCTGCCGGAGAATCTGCCGCTGAACGTGGAGGTCGACAGCGACGTCGCCAGTCTCGCGCGCGCGTTGCACGGCTTCGCCTCGCGCCTGGAGGATTTCGTCGAGCGCGAGCGCAATTTCACGCGCGACGCCAGCCACGAGCTGCGCACGCCGCTGACCGTGATCAAGGTCGGCGCCGACATCCTGCTCGACGAAGAAGACCTGCCGCCGTTCACGCGCCGCACGGCCGGGCGCGTGCGCCGCGCCGCGCGCGACATGGAAGCCTTGATCGATTCGTTCCTGATCCTCGCGCGCGAGGACGGCGTCGGCCTGCCGGAGGAGGATTTCACGATCAACGAGGCGGTGCGCGAGGAAGTCGAGCGTGCACAGCCGCTGGTCGACGACAAGCCGGTGCACCTCAGCCTGGAAGAAAAAGCAGTATTCGGGCTGCACACCTCGCCGCGCGCGTTCGGCGTACTGGTCGGCAACCTGATCCGCAACGCTTGCATGTACACCGAGCGCGGCGCGGTCACGGTCACGATCGACGCCGGCTGCCTGCTCGTGCGCGATACCGGCATCGGCATGAGCGAGGAGGATCTCGCGCACGTATTCGAATCGTTCTATCGCGGCCGCGGCAAAGGCGAAGGCCACGGCATCGGCCTGTCGATCGTCAAGCGTCTGGCCGATCGCTTCGGCTGGGACATCTACATCGCCAGCAAGCTCGGTGTCGGCACCACGATCCGCGTCGGGTTTCCGATCGCCGCCGATCGCTGACGGCGCCGCGCGAGCCGTGCGGTCGCACGCTCCGCTTATAATCGCCGCCCGTTCCGATCCCCGCAGGAGGCCGCGTGCCCGTACTCGTGATCCACGGCGGCGCCGGCGTAGTCAAGGCCGATCTGACCCCGCAGAAGGAAGCGCAGGCGCGTGCCGATCTTGCCGCGGCGCTGCATGCAGGCTACGCCGTGCTGAGCGCCGGCGGCAGCAGTCTCGATGCGGTCGCGGCGGCAGTCGTCGTGATGGAAGACTCGACCTGCTTCAACGCAGGCCGCGGCTCGGTCTTCGCGCACGATGGCCGCAACGAAATGGACGCGGCGATCATGGACGGCGCGACACTGCGCGCCGGTGCGATCGCCGGCGTGCATCACGTCAAGAATCCGGTGCTGCTCGCGCGCGCCGTGATGGAGCAATCCTCGCACGTGTTTCTCGCCGGCGCCGGCGCCGAATCGTTCGCGCGGAACGCCGGCATCGAGCTCGCGGCAGCGGCGTATTTCCACACCGAAGAACGCTGGCAGCAGTTGCAGAAGGCGCTGCGGGAAGAACGCGAGCAGGGCGTGGATACGGCGAAGACGCCGCATCACGGCACCGTCGGCGCGGTCGCGCTCGATGCGCAAGGCCGGCTCGCCGCCGCGACGTCGACCGGCGGCATGACCAACAAGCGCTGGGGCCGCGTCGGCGACTCGCCGCTGATCGGCGCGGGCACGTATGCCAACGCAAGGTGCGCGGTGTCCGCGACCGGCTGGGGCGAGTTCTACATCCGCAGCGTTGCCGCGCACGATATCTGCGCGCGTGTCGAGTATGGCGGCAAGACCCTTGCCGAAGCGTCTGAAGACGTCGTGCTGGGTGTGATTCCGAGGCTTGGCGGCGATGGCGGCGTCATCGCACTGGATGCCGACGGACATATCGCGATGCCGTTCAATACGGATGGGATGTATCGCGGCTGGGTGGATCCTACCGGCGCGATGCAGGTGGCGATTGTGGAGGAATGAGTCGCGTCGAGACGTTGTCCATGGCGCAGCGTGCAATGGTTGCCCGCTTCGCCGGCATGACGTCAATGGGTGTTGCGGATGGGGCATTCTTCCCATCCTCCCACCAGAAGCTTTTCGAACGGCGAGGCTGTTCGAACGAAATTCACTGCAGCGTCGAATGGATGCCGGTGTGACCCAGTTCGCTGTTGTCGAGACTTCTCGCAGGCATCGCGCAAATCACTTTTGGAGCTTGTATCGGTGAGAACCATCTCCGCCACCCGCTACGTCACCCCCTTGCGCGAAGGCGGCTCGCTGCCGGCGATCGTCGAGGCCGACGACCAGGGCCTGTACGTGCTGAAGTTCCGCGGCGCGGGGCAGGGTGCGAAGGCGCTGATCGCCGAGCTCGTTGCCGGCGAGATCGCGCGCGCGCTCGGCTTGCGCGTGCCGGAGATCGTGTTCGTCGAATTGGATGCGGATCTCGCGCGTACCGAGCCCGATCCGGAAATCCAGCACCTGATCCGCGCCAGCGGCGGACTCAATCTCGCGCTCGATTACCTGCCGGGGTCGGTCACCTTCGATCCCGTCGTCGAGCAGATCGACGCGGAACTCGCCTCGGCGGTCGTCTGGTTCGATGCCTTCGTCAGCAATGTCGACCGCACCGCGCGCAACACCAACCTGCTGGTCTGGCATCGGCAGCTGTGGCTGATCGACCATGGCGCGGCGCTGTATTTCCATCACGACTGGGACGGCTTCATGGCGCGCGCGACGGCACCGTTCGCGCGCATCAAGGATCATGTGCTGCTGCCGTTCGCGAGCGCGCTGCGCGAGGCCGACCAGCGCCTCGGCGCGCTGCTCACGCACGCGGCGATCGAACTCATTCTCGCCCTGGTGCCGGACGCATGGCTCGGCGGCGAGGCGCCGTTCGCGAGTGCGCACGAGCATCGCGCCGCGTATGTCCAGTATTTGTGCCGGCGCCTCGATGCGCCGCGCGCGTTCGCCGCGGAGGCGATCCATGCACGCGTATGACTATGCGGTGATCCGCGTCGTACCGCGCGTGGAGCGCGGCGAATTCGTCAATGTCGGCATCGTGCTGTCGTGCAAGGGCGGCGACCTTCTCGAGGCGCGCATCGAAATCGATGAAGCGCGCTTGCGCGCCCTGGCGCCCGAACTCGATCTTGAAACGATCCGTGCACACCTGGCTGCATTTCCGGCGATCTGCGCCGGCGGTGCGGCGGGCGGTCCGATCGGGCAGTTGTCCAGGCGCGAGCGCTTCCATTGGCTGACCGCGCCGCGCAGCACGATGATCCAGACCTCGCCGGTGCATACCGGCCGCTGCGCCGATTCGATGCGGATGCTCGAGCGCCTGCTCGATACGATGGTGCGCACGCCACGCCGAGCGGCGCCCTCGATCAGCGTTCCGAGCTGACTTCGCGCACCGGCCGTTTCGACAACTTGCGCTGCAGCGTGCGCCGGTGCAGCCCGAGGCGGCGCGCGGTCTCCGAGATGTTGCCGCCACACTCGGTCAGCACGCGCTGGATGTGTTCCCACTCCAGCCGCTTCAGCGGCGGCGTGTGCATCGACAGCGGCGCATCCGTTTCGTCGCCGGCGTCGCCGAGGAGGGCCTGCACGACCTGGTCGGCATCGACCGGCTTGGCCAGGTAATCGTGCGCGCCGCGTTTGATCGCCTCGACGGCCGTCGCGATCGAGGCATAGCCGGTCAACAGCAGGATGCGCAGCTCCGGCCGCACCGCGAGCAGCTCGGGAATCAGCGCCAGACCGTTTTCCGCGCCGAGCTTGAGATCGAGCACGGCGAAATCCGGCGCATGTTCGCGCACCAGCGCGAGCGCACGCGCGCTGTCGGTCGCCGTATCGACGAGGAAGCCGCGCGTGCCGAGCGCGCGTGCCAGCACCGCGCTGAACACGGCGTCGTCGTCGATCAGGATCACCCGATGCGGCTCGGGCGCGCTTTGCTCAGGCACGGTCTGGATGGGCGTGTTCATGGGGCGCCAGTTTATAGGGTCTGGCCGCCGGATGCCGCCAGCGGGATGCGCAAACGCTGCAGCAGGCCGCCGTCGGCGAGCAGCTGCGCGGTCAGCTCGCCGCCGAGACGCTCCACCGTCGAATGCGCGAGCGCCAAGCCGAGGCCGAGGCCATCGCGCTTGCTGCTCTTGAACGCGATACCGGCGCCCGGCGCGATGCCGTTGCCGGCGCCGTGGTCGCGCACGAAGAATTCCACCATGCTGGCGCCGACGACGATGCCGAGTTCGATCGCCTCGCTGCCGGCCGCCAGCGAAGCATCCGCCGCGTTGCTGAGCAGGTTGATCAGCGCGTGGCGCAGGTTCGGCGCCGCCTCGATCACGCGCGTCTGCGCGATCTCGTCCATCGCCGTGGTCAGGGTCACTTCGGGGCGCAGCAGGCGGAAGTGGTTCTCGCAGTCGCGCACGAATTCGGACAACGGCAGGCGCTGCGGAGTGCCGGCGAGCTGGCGGCTGCCGACCGCGACCAGCTCGCGCAGGATGTCGCGGCAGCGCTCGGCCTGGCCGCTGAGCAGGTCCAGATCGGCGGCGAGCGCGGGATTGCCGCCGTTCTCGCGGCGCAGCTCGGCGAGCAGGGTGCGGATCGTCGACAGCGGCGTGTTGAGCTCGTGCGCGGTTCCGGCTGCCTGCGTCGCGATCGCAAGAATCCCCTCGTCGCGCAAGGCGCGCTCGCGTTCGTGCTGCACTTCGGCTTCGCGATTGCGCAATGCGCGGGCGAGGCGCGCGATGAAGAATGCGAGCACGGCCGCGGTGACCACGAAATTGATCGCCATGCCGGCGACATGCAGATTGAAGTCGCCCGTGTGCGCCTGCGGCGCTTGCGGCAGCGGTACATGCCACGGGATCAACAGCAGATAACAGGCGGCGGCGAGCAGGGCGACCGCAATCACGTGGCGGCGCGGCAGGGCCGCCGCGGCCAGCGCGATCGGCATCACCAGCAGCGAGACGAACGGATTGGTCGCGCCGCCCGACCAGTACAGCAGGAACGCGAGCACGCCGATGTCGACCGAGATATGCGCGAACGCTTCCGGCAGGCTCGCCGGCCACGTCTGGCGCAGTCGCCAGAACGCGAACAACGCGAACAACGCCAGCGCGCCGACGCCGACACCGAGCGGGATCAGCGGTATCGCCATGCCGAATGCGAAGGCGACCACGGCCACCGTCAGCGCCTGGCCGGATACGGCGCACAGGCGCAGCCAGGCGAGCGTGCCCATCAGTTCGCGCGCGTTGTGCGATGGCGATGCGGAAGGTGATGCCGGCGATGCAGCCATCAGTCGTCGCGCCGCAAACGGGTATTCGCCGTTTCAAGTGCCGCGTCGATGTCCGTAGCGCCACGGAAACGCGACGGCGCGCGCGCCACCTTGGTTTTCGCAGCGGTCATCACATGCGTCGTGGACGAGCGGAATGCGTCGATCATCGCGCTACTGTACCGCGGGTTGCCGTCTCGCCGACGCGTCGGCGAGACGGCCGCAGCAGCAACAGGAGCGTCGTTCGGCGCTCGGCGGCGGGCGTCGGCGCAGTTGGCGATCGTTTCGAAGCGCCCTTCGAAGGGTGGGTCGATGAACACAGGGCCCCGCCGCAGGCAGCGGCGCGAGGCTTATCCGTGCAGTGGAAGCCGGATCGTGACCTCGAGCCCGCCATGCTCCGCATTGCGCGCGACGATGCTGCCGCGGTGCCGCTCGATCGCGCGCCGTGCGATCGCCAGGCCGAGGCCGGTGCCGCCGCTCGCGCGCGTGCGCGCGTTGTCGACGCGGTAGAACGGTTCGAAGATCCGCGCGAGGTCGTCCGCGGGCACGCCGGGCCCGTGATCGCGCACGCTGACCTGGGCGAAATTGAGATTGTCGACCGTGCGATTCAGGCGCACGCTGACGGCGCTGCCGTCAGCGGTATAGGCGAGCGCGTTGCGGATCACGTTTTCGAACGCGCTGTACAGCGCGGCATGCGAGCCGATGAGGTGGAGGCGTTCGCAGTCGGTCAGCAGCACCTTGCGGCCGCGCGGCACGCCTTCGTAGTCGGCGTTCGTGATGACATCCTCGAGCAGGGTGTCGAGAGCGATGTCGTCGTGCGCGGCGACCGTGGCCGTTTCCAGGCGCGACAGTTCGAGCGCCTGCGACAGCATCGCCTCGAGACGATCCGATTCGCATTCGATGCGGTCGAGCGAGGCATTGATCTGGCTCGCATCGGCGCCGCGTGCGAGTTCCAGTGCGACACGCTGGCGCGCCAGCGGCGAGCGCAGTTCGTGCGACACGTCGCGGACCAGGCGCCGATGGCTTTCGACCAGGGCCTTGATGCGTTCGGCCATGCCGTCGAACTCGCTGGCGAGCGCGGTGATCTCGGCGCTGCGTCCGAACGGCAGGCGGCCGACACGGACGTCGAGATCGCCTTCGGCAAATCGCCGCGTGCTGTCGCGGATGCGCGTCAGCGGTGCGCTGACGTAGCCGGCGAGCATCAGAGCGAACGCCGCGCTGACCAGCATCGCGACGATGATGTTGGTCCAGAACGTCCATGGCCGGCGCGACAGCAGGCGCGACAGGAAACTGCCTTCGAGCGTCGCCACGGCGGCGTACAGATGGCCGTCGCGGGTACGGATCGAGCGCGCACGCAGGCGCTGGTCGCCCTGTGTGACGCCGCTCCACGCATCGCCCGCCGGCGGCTCGGTCAGCGCGGCTGCGGCGGCCTCGCGCACGCGGTCCGTGGTCTCGCGGCCGAGCAGTTCCTGCCCGTCGGCGCCGAAGACATAGACGCTGCTCGGACCGAAGCCGGCGGCGGTGCGCAACCACGGCCGCAGGTCCTCGCTGTTGCCTTCATGTTCGCGACGCAGTTCGCGTGTGGTGCGCGAAAGCACGTCGTCCATCATCGCCTGCAGGCGCGTGATGTCCTGGCCGGGAATCTTCTCGGTTTCGAAATTGCTCGTCGTGATCCAGGCGAATGCGAGCAGGACGACGACGGTCGCGATCCAGAACATCGCGAAGATGCGCCAGAACAGGCGGCGCATCATGGCGGACAATTTCCGCGCGCGCGGCGCGGCAGAAGGGAAGCAGGAGCGTCGCGGCGTGGCTTGCGCCTGCTCACGCGGTGTCCGCCTCGCCGAGCTGGCGCAGCAGATAGCCGCTGCGATGGATCGTGGTGATCGGCGAACTGCCGTCCGGGCCGTCGCCGAGCTTGCGGCGCAGATTGGACACGTGCACGTCGATCGAGCGGTCGAACGGACCGAGTGGTCGGCCGAGCACGGTCTGCGAAATGCGTTCCTTGCTGACCACGCGTCCGGCCTCGCGCAGCAACAGCACGAGCAGGTCGAACTCGGTGGCGGTCAGGCCGATCGTGCGGCCGTCGACGCTGACGCTGCGCGACGCCGCGCGCAGCCAGATCGGGCCGTTGCGCAGATCGGTCAAGGCCTCGTGCGCTTCGCCGCGAGCGCGCCGCAGCACAGCGCGCAGGCGCGCGGCGAGTTCGCGCGGATTGCACGGCTTCGGGATGTAGTCGTCGGCCCCCAGTTCGAGGCCGAGGATGCGGTCGACGTCTTCGCCGAGCGCGGTCAGCATCAGCACCGGCGTGGCCGATTCGCGGCGCAGTTCGCGCAGCGCTTCGAGGCCGGAGCGGCCCGGCATCATGACGTCGAGCACGAGGGCATCGAACGGTTCGGCGCGGGCAGCATTGATCGCCTCATCGGCCGTATGGGCAAGGACGACGTCGAAGCCGTCGCGCGAGAGGAAGTCACGCAACAGCTGCGCGAGTTCCTGGTCGTCGTCGGCGAGCAGGATATGGTTGCGGCTCATGGTTCAAGCATAGCGCCCAATGCCCTGCCGTACGGCGCGTCTTTTCAAGCGCTTGCGCGTCTTTGCAACGCTTTACGAACGCGCAGATGGCGCGCGCTGAGGCTGTGCAGAAACGATGGATTTACGTTTTGCTTGAATGATCCGGACAACCGCGGCGGCGGTGCACTGTTAGTTTTCAGCCTCGCCCACACTTTCGCCGGTCCTGATGATCATGCGTGAATTCAGCCTGTTTGGCGTCCTGCTGTCGGTCGCGGTCGCCGGTGATGCCGCGTCCGCGCCGCCAGCGGACGATTCGATCGCCGGCGCCTGGAGCTATGACGCTGCCCTCAGCACACCGCAGGCCGACGCGGGCGATAGCGCTTCGTCCAGCGGCGCGGCGCCGGGCGGCGGCCATCATCACGGCGCAGGCATGGGTGGCAGCGGTGCGATGGGTGGCGGCGCTGGCGCAATGGGTGGCGGCCACGGCGGTGGTCACCATCACGGCGATCACGCCGCCCCGAGCACGGCGGCTGGCGCATCGAACAAGGAAGAGCAGGCCGAACGCGGCGAGCGCGGCTTGTCGCGCATGTTCGCCAGGAACGTGACGATCACGCCGTTGAAGCAGCGCATCCGCCTTGACGACGGCGATCACATCGTCGAGCTCGACCGCGACGGCATGAATGTCAGCGGTCCCGGTGTCGGCGGCACGGTCGCGCTGGCCGCGACGGCGCCGGACGTGGTCGTGCAGACACTGACCGACTCCGGCTACGCGCTGGAGGAGCGTTACCACCTTGCCGACGACGGCCAGCACCTGGAATTGCACGTTGCCCTGAAGCGCCCAGGCATCGAGCAGACCACGCAGTTCGTGCGCGTGTTCGATCGGCCCGCTGCGGCGAAAAGTCTCGCTGCGCTTCCGCCGCCGCCCGCGCACTGACACCTGCGCACATCTGGGGAGATACGCGATGAACGAGGATCACGGCGCCGATCGCAGTACGCTGAAGCGACCGCACGCGCCAGGCGCGATGGTCGGGCGCGGTCCGTCCGCATCGATGCGGCGCGTCTTTCTGCTCGGCTGTCCGCGCTCGGGTACGACTTTTCTGCAGGCTGCATTGTCCGGCCATCCGGCGATCGCGTCGATTCCGGAGACGGCGTTCTTCGAGCGCACGCTGCCCGACCGCGTCGATCACGAAGTCGTCGGGCTGGACTTCGCGCAGGCCACGCTGCAGCGTTGGCGCGGCCGCGATTATCTGCGCATCCAGCGTCGCGCGCGCCGCGCGTTGCGACGCATGGCGCGCGATCTCGGCCTGCCGCCGGGCCGCATCGGCATGCGTGCGAACCTCGCCGGCTACGTCGGCACGTTCACGCGCCTGCTCGACGCGATGGCGCATTCGCGTGGCTGCAGCGCCTGGCTCGAGAAGACGCCGAGCCATGTGTTCTATCTCGATCTGATCGAGCGCCACGTGCCGCGAGCGCGCTGCATTCATCTTCTGCGCCGCGGTGAGGACGTCATCGCGTCCGCGGTGGAGGCGTCGCTGCTCTACAGCCGCGTCGGCGAAGGCATGCCGTTCTGCCACGGCATTCCCTGGTGGGTCGCCTATTGGAACGCCGCTGTCGAGATGCATCGGCGCTACGCCGGCATGCACAACCATCACATCGTGTTCTACGAAGACCTCGTGCGCGACTTCCCGCGCGAGTTCAGGCGCCTGTGCGAGTTCATCGGTGTCGCCGCGCTGCCGCCACGCCTCGATGCCACCGATCGCATCGCCGCGCTCGAGAACGAACCGTGGAAGCAGGGCGCGCTGAGCGGCCGCCTGTCACCTGCCGACTCGAAGTTCGAGACCTTGTTCGGCCCTACGGCGCGCGCCTGGATTCTCGATCAACTGCAGCCATACGACGAAGTGCGCGCGAGCCTCGGCGCGCGCTGACGCGCGCGAGGTTCAATCGTTGCCGCTCGCAAACAGATAATCCGGCCGCGCTGCAAGGCCGCGCACGACCATCGTCGTGGACGAGAAGTCTTGGATCGTCAGATCGCTGGTCAGGATGTCGCCGTTCGCGGTGAAGAACGTATCGCGTCCGGCGGATGGCGGCAAGCCGAGGAAATAGGTGGGGTCGATGTCGGTCACGGTCTTGCTGACCACGCCGGACGGGGTCGGCACCTGCACGCTGTCGCCGACCTTCAGGATCTCGACGGGCGCAGCGCCGCGGCTGAGGCGCCACCAGCTGACCGTGCTGCTCGAATCAGACGTGTTCCTGGTGTCGGCCAGCGTGACGATATCGCCGTTGTCGAACACGGCGAAGCGGTAATACGTGCCGTTCCAGACGCGCCCCGCTGCCGGCGCATACGCGCCGCCGTCGCCGCTGATCGCGACGGGCTCGATGCTGCCTTGCGCCGACAGGCGCCAGAGTCCGCCGGTGTAGGACGATGCATTGCCGACCGGGCTCATATCGGTCAGCAGCGCCGCGTACTGGCCCGCCGCTCTGACGGTATAGGGCACGACCGCGGTATGGAAGACGTAGCCGGCGATCTGCGGACCATAAGCGCCTTCGCTGTTCTGCAGCACGATTGGCACGTTGCGATGCTGCGCAGCGTCGTGATGGAACACGCCGAGAAACGTCGCTGCGCCGGACGCGGTCGACATCCTGCCGCCGGAGGTGAAATAGAACGAGCCCGGCAGGCTCGGTGCGAGGAAGCTTCTGAGACCGTTGCCGTCGCCGCCGAAGACCGCGGTGCCGCCGGCGAGGCCGGGGCCGTAGTCGTCGCTGACGCCGGTCAGTACGAGCGCACGCGGCGCGCCGTCGCAAAGCTGCCAGATGCCGTCGTCGAGCCCGGTTCCGTTCGGATTGACGTACGCGTAGCTGTACACCTCGCCGCGCGGGCTGACGGTCATGTTCGAGCTGATGCCGGCGAACGTGCTCGCGCCGAGTCCGGGACTCAGGCTCGCATCGGTCGATCCTTGCAGCAGGCAGGGCGTGTTGCCGCTGCCCGGCGTGTACACGCTGAGGCCGTCGCTGCCGAGTGTCGATGAAGTACCGATGCGTCCGGCGAACAGCACGCGCCGGTTCGGCAGCGCGCGCACGTCGATGTCGTCGGACGAATCGACGTTGTGCAGGCTCTTGTAGACGACGCCGCCGCCGAGACCGGGGCCTAGCCCATCGTCGCGGCCGAGGCGCGCGATTTCGATATTGCGTGTGCCGTCCCACAACCAGATGCCTTGCGAGGCGCTGTCGGACGAATCGGCCGGATCGTTCGCCGTGGCGCCGAATGCGCGTGCACCGTCGCCGATCGAATCGCCGTAGTAGAGACGGCGAAAGACATGCGTGCTTTCGGCACCGCTACGGCCAGGCCCAAGCGCACCGGTGACGCCGAGCTGCGCATACGGCGCCAGCAGCGATCCGCGCTGCAGCCAGTTTCCATCCGCCTGGTTGCCCGACGAAGGCGCGAGCTGAAATCCCATCACGCCGTTGCCGCCGTCGCCGAGAGCGACGCCGAACGGATAATGACCCGTCGGCAGTTGCGGCAGCGCGATACCGCTGTTGCTGCTGCTGACGACCGTATGCCATCCGGCATCGCCCGCCGATGCCGCTTGCGCGCCGACCGCCAGACCGAGCACACAAAATCCAAACGTACGCAGCGCATGCAGCATCGGCGATCCTTCGCGAGGGAGAAAATTCGGGGCGCGAATTATAGGCAACGCGACGACAAATGCGAGACACGCGGTCGTCGTGCAGGCGCTGCACGCACGCGCTCTCCGAGCGATATCGAGGCCTGCGCATCGCCAGGGCGCTGCGTCTCCCTGCGAGGAAGGCGGTCCATGCACGCTGCGACGGCGCCCGATCGACGAGCGTGCGCCGCGACCCACCGCGAATGCCGGCTGCGACGATCGCGCGGCACGATCAAACATCGCGAGGAATGAGCGCCGCACCGCCGTCGACGAGCCGGCAAATCGCCGGCTCGCGCGAACCCCGCACAGCCCGCCGGTTTATTCCTCGGCGGTCACCGTGCGCAGCCCGCCGGCAGCGCCGGAGTGGTCGACCACGTCTTTCGCGCTGTGCGAGGCCGACAGCTTCTTCATCAACGGCAGCAGCGCGATCGCGAGCACGGTGCCGCCGACGGCGAGGAAGCCGAGTTTGTTGAACAGGCTGGTATAGATCGCCAGGCTCTCGAGCGGATTGGTGAGGTTCTCCGGGATGCTCGCGTAGTTCGCGACGACGCTGCCGAGATACTGCGAGATGCCGGTCGCGACGAAGTACGCGCCCATCATGAAGCCACCCATGCGCGCCGGCACGTAGCGCGCGATCATCGCCAGGCCGAGGCCGCTGACCAGCAGCTCGCCGAGCGAATAGAAGCCGTAGCCCCAGATCATGTACCACGAAGAGATTTTTCCCTCGATCGCGGAACCGGCGCCCAGGCCGTAGATGAAGAAGCCGATCGCGACGACGGCGAAGCCGACCGCGAATTTCGCCGCGATCGGCAGGTCGCGGCCGCTCTTGCCGAGGTGCGTATACGTCCACGCGAGGATCGGCGACAGCAGCATGATCCAGATCGGGTTCAGTGCCTGGTATTGCGCCGGCGACCAGGTGAACAGGTGCATGCCGAACAGGTACTGGTTCCAATCGACGTTGCGCAGTGCGAACAGCGTCAGCGAGGTCGACATCTGCTGGTAGAAAATGAAGAACAGCAAGGTCTCGGCGACCAGCACCAGCGCGGCGACGAGGCCGGCGCGTTCGGAGCGCGCGCCGTTGGCGATCATGTAGCCGAAGATGCCGAGGATCGTGAGACCGGCCAAGTAGACGCAAGCCACGGCGATTTCGCGATGCTGGATCACGAAGGCGACCGCGAACACGCCGACGAAACCGATGGCGAGCACCAGCAGCAGGCGGTCCCAGCGCACCGGCTGTTCGTCTGGCAGCGAGCCTATGCCGCGCAGGGTGCGCACCATGAAGACGTAGTTGATTAGGCCGAGCACGAGGCCGACGCAGCAGACCGCGAAGGCGGCGTGCCAGCCCCAGACATCCTTGATCCACGGCGTCAGCAGCATCGATACGGTGGAGCCGACGTTGACGGCCATGTAGTACAGCGTGAATGCGCTGTCGATCTTGGCATCGTCGCCCTCGTAGATGCGCCGGACCATGTTCGCGGCGTTCGCCTTGAACAAGCCGTTGCCGACGACGATGACGCCCATCGAGCAGTACAGCAGATAGAGGCTGTCGCTCGGGATCGCCAGCAGCAGATAGCCGACCGCGAGGATCGCCGCGCCGATCGGCATCGTGCGGCGCGTGCCGAGGATCTTGTCGCCGACCCAGCCGCCGATCGCCGGCGCCGCGTAGACCAGTGCGGTGAACGCACCCCAGACCAGGTTCGCCTGGGTGTCGCCGAAGCCGATCTTCTCGACCATGAACAGCACGAGCAGCGCCGCCATGCCGTAGTAGCCGAAACGCTCCCACAGTTCGATGAGGAAGATCGTGGAGAACGAGCGGGTCTGGCTGGGGCGGTCGGGCTGGGCGTTCATGCGGGATCCGGCGTTGTAGAAGTGGAAAACGCCCCAGCGTATCGCAAGCCGCGCCCGTGCGCGTGTGCGGGCGCACAACCGGTCGCGTAAAGATCGCTCGTCGCCGCGCGTCCATCCTGCGGACGAACGCGTCGGCGCGGATTCGAAAAACGATTCCCGGCAAACGTTCCCCTGCCGACGTCATGACCGCGGACGCGGGAATCGATGCCGCTTCGCACGCTCGACGAAACCATCGATTGCCGGCATCCGCCGTTGAAAAGCGCTGTCGATCGAAACGCTCGTTGCGCGAGCGACCCGCGCCGGCTCAGAAATCCCGATCGCCGCCGAGAACATGCCGAGGCCGCCGAGCACCGAGCCTTCGTCGCGGCTGCCGCCGCGCTGCGGCGCCGAGGCGAGCATGCGTCCGGCCAGGCGCGAGAACGGCAGCGACTGCAGCCAGACCTTGCCGGGCCGGTCAAGGTCGCGAGGAAGACGCCTTCGCCTCCGAACAGCATGCTCTTGATGCCGCCGCCCGCCCGCACGTCGAACTCGATGCCGCTGGTGAATGCGACCGCGCAGCCGGTGTCGACGTCGAGGCGTTCGCCGGCGGCGAGCTCGCGCGAGATCACGGTGCCGCCTGCATGCACGAAGACGAGTCCATCGCCGTCGAGCCGCTCCATGATGAAGCCCTCGCCGCCGAACAGGCCGGTGAGGATTTTGCGCTGGAAGAAGATGCCGAGGCGCACGCCGCGCGCGCCGCACAGGAAACTGTCCTTCTGGCAGATCAGGGGGCCGCCGTAGTCGGTCAGGCGCATCGCATGGATCGTGCCCGGATACGGTGCAGCGAACGCGGCGTGCGCCTTGCCGCTGCCGCCGCGATGCGTGAACAGCGTGGTGAACATGCCTTCGCCGCTGATCACGCGTTTGCCGGCTTGCAGCAGCTTGTCCATGAAGCCGCCGCCGGAGCCTGCACAGGACGAATCGCCGAACACGGTTTCGAATTCGATGCTGGCATCCTTGTACATCAGCGCGCCGGCTTCGGCGACGACGCTCTCGCCGGGGTCGAGCTCGATGTCGACGAACTGCATGTCGTAGCCCCACGATGCGGTAGTCGACCTCGTCGGAGCGCTGTTGCGCGGCTTTCACCGGCGTCGTCAGAGAGAAGGACGTCGCGGCGACGGCAGCCAGCGCCGCAGCAGCACGGCGACGATCAGCGCGTAGAGCGCCGCGACACACGCCGACATCGATACATCGGAGAGGAAATGCTTGGCCAGATCGATGCGCGCCAGTACCACGAACACGGGAATCGCCATCAGCAGGCCACGCCGCCAGCCGCGCGGACAGGCTGCCGCGAAAGGCAGCAGCAAGCCGAAATAAAACGCCGAATGCCCGGACGGGAACGACACGCCGCCGGCGAACCACACATGCGACCAGTCGCCGCTGGCGAGCACTTGGTAGGGGCGCAGTCGGGCGAAGTAGTTCTTGCCGATGATCATCGTCACGATCGTCGCGTATTGCACGAGCGCGGCGGCGAGCAGCACGCGCGGCCAGCGCGCATCGCGGCGCCGCGCCCGCCCGATGCCGCCGAGCACGACGGCAAGAGCGCCGAGCAGCCAGATCGAGACGGCGTTGCCGCTGATCCAGTCCAATGCGCCGAGGCCATAGACGAACACGGCAGCGTTCTCGATGCCGCTCGCGCGCACCCATTCGGCGAGAGGACGATCGACGAAGAAGAAGCCGAGCGCGCCGACTGCGGCGGCGACGAACAGCGTGACGAGCAGGACGCGGCGATTCATCGGCGGCGCCTCACGGCGTGTAGCGATGATCGATGCCGGCGCGCGTCGCCGGATCGAGGGCGAGTGCATCGGCGAAGCGATCGAGCCAGGCCTGTTCGATCTCGCTGTCGCCGCTGATCGCATGCGCGGCAGCGGCATACAGGTCGGCAGCCAGAGCCGGCGTGCTGGCGGCGACCAGTTGTTCGATCGACCAGGGTGCGGCGAGCTCGGCGTCGAGGAAGGCGCGTTCTTCGCCGGGATGCGCTGCCGCTGCCGCGACGATGCGCGCGCGTTCGTCGCCATCGATGCGCCCGTCGGCGTGGGCGGCGGCAATCATCGCGCGGATCAGGATCATCGCATCCGCACTGCGCTGCGGGTGGTCGGCGGGCGGTGGCGGGGGCATCGTTGCGGCCTGCGGCGGTGGCGGTGGGTGCGAACCTGGTGACCGTGGCGTAGTCGTTCTGTCCGCCGGCGCAGGCGCTGCGTTCTGCTGATACTGCTGGTACGCGGCGACGGTAACACCGAGCATGCCGAGCCTGGCCCGATTCGATCGAACCGCTGCGCAGGATCGATGCAGCGCGACCACGCAGCGCTCGGCCGCGCGCGCCGCCGACCAAATTGCCCAACAGCCGTTCCGCATCGAACATCCCTAAGCTACCGTCGCCGTCGCTGCAATTTCGCATGTCGACGCAGCGGATGCAGCTGACGTTCGTCATGCCGACATCGCGATCCGGCCGACATCGCCGACGCCGGCGGTGCAGCCATCGCTTTATGGCATGATAGCGCGCCCTTTTTGCCTGCCTGTTCGCCTGCCATGCCGATTCCCGAACGTTTCAGTGATTGCCGCGCAGCACGCCGGCATTCGTGCGCGATGCAATGCATCGATGCACGCACGAAGCGCTGCGCCGCAGAGGGCGTTTCGCGCAGCGGCGCGATGGCGCTGCAGGCCGGCTGAATCTTTCGCAGCACGGAAACGACGACGATGCCGAGTACCGAGCCCCGCGGCCCGCGCCAGATATGGCGTGCGTTCCAATGGTCGATGAAGGGGCTGAAAGCCGCCTGGCGTCACGAGGCGTCGTTCCGCCTGGAAGGGTATCTCAGCGTGATCCTGTTCCCGCTCGGCCTGTGGGCCGGCGACGGCGGCATCGAGAAGGCGATCCTGTGCGGCAGCCTGCTGCTGGTGCTGTCGGCGGAATTGCTCAACTCCGCGATCGAGGCGGTCGTCGACAAGGCGAGCCCCGAATTTCACGAACTCGCCGGCCGCGCCAAGGACATGGGTTCGGCAGCCGTGCTGGCGCTGATGTTCAACGTCATGCTGTGCTGGGCGCTGGTGCTGTGGCCCCATCTGAATCGTTGACTCGCGGAGCACACGGCGTTTGGACCTGATCACCGACCCGCAGACCTGGATCGCGCTGCTGACGCTGTCGACGCTCGAGATCGTGCTCGGCGTCGACAACCTGGTGTTCATCTCGATCGCCGTCAGCAAGCTGCCGGAAGTGCGCCGTTCCAGCGCGCGCCGCATCGGCCTCGCGTTCGCCTGCATCACGCGCATCCTGCTGCTGCTTTCGCTGGCGCATCTGGCGCGCATGGACGACCGCACCGGCGGCTTGTTCCGCATGTTCGGCCAGATCATCTCGATCCGCGACCTCGTCCTGATCGGCGGCGGCATCTTCCTGGTCGTCAAGGGCGTGATGGAAATCTTCGACGCGCTCGGCGAGGAACCCCATCACGGCGAGGGCGGCCATCCGTCGGCGACGTTCGCGCTGGTCATCGCGCAGATCGCGCTGATCGACATCGTGTTTTCGCTCGACTCGGTCATCACCGCGGTCGGCATGATCAATATCCTGCCGGTGATGATCGCGGCGATCGTGCTGGCCGTGCTGGTGATGATCTTCGTGGCCGATCCGATCGGTCAATTCATCGACAGCCATCCGACCATCAAGATGCTCGCGCTCGCCTTCATCATCCTGGTCGGCGTGTTCCTGTTGTGCGAGGGCTTCAGCGTGCACATCTCGCGCGGCTACCTGTATTTCGCGATGGCGTTCTCGGCCGCCGTCGAAGTGTTGAACCTGCTCGCGCGCCGGCGTCGTCGCGCCAGCAGCCAGGTGCCGCCCGCGCTGTAAGGCGCATCGCTTGCAAGCGCGCCGCGGCTCGCGCACGCTAGGCCGTCGGCCGCCGCACCGTCGGCTCATCGAGGGAGGAGAAGCCATGCGTAGCCTGCGTATGTTGTTCGTCGTCGCGCTCACCGTGCTGCTGTCGGGTTGCGGCTACAACGCGATCCAGTCCAAGGACGAAGGCGTCAAGGCCGCCTGGTCCGAAGTGCTGAACCAGTACCAGCGCCGTGCCGACCTGGTGCCGAACCTGGTCAATACCGTGAAGGGCTACGCGCAGCACGAGGAAGAGGTGTTCACCAAGGTCACCGAGGCGCGCGCGAATGTCGGCAAGATCACCATTTCGGCCGACGATCTCGCCGACGAGGCCAAGCTGAAGCAGTTCCAGGCCGCGCAGGGCGAATTGTCGAGCGCGCTGTCGCGCCTGATGGCGGTGTCGGAAAACTATCCGCAGCTGAAAGCCGACGGCTTGTTCCAGAACCTGCAGGCGCAGCTGGAGGGCACCGAGAATCGCGTCGCTGTCGCGCGCAACCGCTACATCCAGGTCGTCCAGGACTACAACACGTTCGTGCGTTCGTTCCCGAACAACCTGACCGCGATGATCTTCGGCTACAAGGCGAAGGCGAACTTCTCCGTCGAGAACGAGAAGCAGATTTCGACGGCACCGACGGTCGATTTCAACAAGCCGGCGCCGGCTCAGCCGCCATCGGAGCCGCAGAAGCCGCAGAACTAGGCGTACGCCGATGCGCGCGTTGCGCCGGATGCTGGCACTGGTTTGCGGATGCGCCTTCGCCCTCGCCGTCGCGGCGGCCGAGGGCGATCCGCAGCCGATTCCGCCGCTGACCGCGCGCGTCACCGATCTCACCGACACGCTCGACGCGCAGCAGAAGCAGACGCTGGAAGGCGAACTCGCCGCGCTCGAGCAGCGCAAGGGTTCGCAGCTCGGCGTGCTGATGGTATCGACCACGCAGCCGGAGGACATCGCGCAGTACGCGACCCGCGTCTTCGACGCCTGGAAGCTCGGCCGCAAGAACGTCGACGATGGCGCATTGCTGATCGTCGCCAAGAACGACCGCCGCGTGCGCATCGAAGTTGCGCGCGGCCTGGAAGGTGCGATTCCCGACGCGGCCGCCGCGCGCATCATCCGCGAATACGTCACGCCGAAATTCCGCGCCAATGACTATTACGGCGGCATCCACGACGCGACCGATGCATTGACCAAGCTGATCGACGGCGAGCAGCTGCCGCCGCCGCTGACCGAGGAGCATTCGCAGCGGCACGGCGACGGCATCTTCAACGCGGTGATCTTCGCGTTCTTCATCGGCATCTGGGCGCGCGGCATGTTCGGTCGCTTGTCGGCACCCCCGCGCGCAGGTCTAGTCGGTTTGCTGACCGGCGGCGCCGGCTGGCTGCTCAGCGGCTTCGTGCCGGTCGGTATCGGCCTTGGCGTGATGGGGCTGATCCTCGGCCTGTTCGGCGGCGGCGGTGGCGGTGGTTTCGCCAATCACGGCGGCTCCGGCGGCTGGGGCGGTGGTTTCGGTGGTGGGGGTTTCGGCGGCGGCGGGTTTGGCGGTGGCGGCAGTGGTGGTGGATTCAGCGGCGGCGGCGGCGTTTCCGCCGGCGGCGGCGCCTCGGGGAGCTGGTGATGCGCTGGCTGACTCATCTGCTGTCCGGTTCGAGCGCGAAGAAGCATTTCCCGCCATCGACGCTCGATGCGATCCAGCACGCGATCGCGGCGAGCGAGCATCGCCACTTCGGCGAAATCGTCTTCGCGGTCGAAGGCAATCTGCCGCAAGGCGAACTCCTGCGCGGGCACACCTCGCGCCGACGCGCCAACGAAGTGTTCGCGCACCTGCGCGTGTGGAACACCGAACACAATACCGGCGTGCTGGTCTACGTGCTGCTCGCCGATCATGCGATCGAAATCGTCGCCGATCGCGGTATCGCGGCGAAGGTCGCGGAAGACGAGTGGGGCGAGGTGTGCGCATTGATGCAGCAGCACTTCGCCGCCGGCAGCTACCAGTCGGGGGCGCTCGCGGGCGTCGATGCGATTACACAGATTCTTGTGCGGCATTTTCCGGCAGAAGGCCGGCGCAACGCGGATGAGCTGCCGGATCGGCCGGTTTTGCTGTGACGGATGGAAGCACGCTTTTCACTGCGGTCTGATTTTTGAAAAAATAGCGTCGTTTCTTTCAAGGTCGGTATTGCTGGCGATCGAGCCGTCTTCCGACCTGTCGACGAACGACGGACAAAGCACGCGAGTCATTCGATGCAGGGATAGCTTTCAGCGAACGGCCGAAGCCGTACGCGGTCAGCGGCCTGCCTCATGCGCCAGCGCTTCTTTGAGTGCGCCCGGTTCCGTGATCGGCGCAGAACAAACAGTACCTCGACACAGCAGCGCAGTGACCGGCGCGGTCGTGACTTGGGCGGCAAGCACGCCGGGCAAGCCGTCGGCGTCGGCGGGAATGAAATAGGCCGCAACGTCGATCTGATTCTGCATCGAGAGTGCGTCGCGCCACGCAGCCATCTCGTCGACACGATACCGGATGACCAGGTGCGGCCACGGATCGAGGAATTCATCCAGCGCCAGCAGCAACGTACAACACGCCTGCGGATAATCGGCCAGCGTCGACCACGCCGCGCGCAGCGTGCGTTCGGCAGCGTCGAGATAGCGCGTCTCGCCGAGCAGGTGGCCGAGCGTGAGCAGCGCGCGCGCGGCGATGCCGTTGCCGGAGGGCAGCGATTCGTCCATGAAAGGCTTCGGCCGCTGCGGCAGCGCTTCGGCATCGTGGGCGGTGAAGTAGAAGCCGCCGCCCGCTTGATCCTCGAAGCGTTCGAGCAAGGTATCGGCGAGCGCGATCGCCCAATCGAGATCCTTTCTGCGCCAGCGCAGTTGCAGCATTGCGAGCAAGGCGTCGAGCAGGAACGCATGATCGTCGAGGTAGGCGGGAAATTTCGTTTCCGCGCGCGCGTGGCTCGCGTACAGGCAGCCGTCGCGCCAGAGCTTGGCGTGCAGGAAATCCAGCGCGAGTTCGGTCTGCTCGCGCAGCGTGTGCATGTCCGGCAGCGCGCGCAGCGCACGCGCTGCGCCGGCGATCGTCAGCGCATTCCAGGCGGTCAGGATCTTGTCGTCGAGGCCGGGGCGAATGCGTTGCGCACGCGCGGCCAGCAGTTTTGCGCGTGCGCGCTGCCAGCGTTCGTGCGCGGCGGCTTCCGACACGCCGAGCGCTTGCGCGACCTCGGCCAGTGTCTGCACTTCGCGCAGATGCCACGCGTGCTGCTCGAAATTGGGCGGCTGGTCGAGTCCGAAGCGGCCTTGCACGAGCGCGAACTCGTCGTCGTCCAGCAAGGCGCGGACTTCATCTCGCTGCCAGACGTAGTAACGACCTTCCTCGCCTTGCGAATCGGCATCGAGAGAACTGCAGAAGCCGCCGCCGGGCGCGCTCATTTCGCGAGTCAGCCAGTCGGCACAGTCGCTGGCGGCTGCGCCGAACGCGGGTTCGTCGAAGCGCACGCTGGCGGCGGCGTACAGTGGCAGCAGCTGTGCATTGTCGTAAAGCATCTTCTCGAAATGCGGAATGTCCCATTCGGCATCGACGCAGTAGCGGAAGAAACCGCCGCCGATATGATCGCGCAGCCCGCGCGAAGCCATGCGCGCAAGCGCCAGTTGCGCCATCGCAGCGGCTCGCGCGGCGGAATCCGCGTCAGTGCGACGGTCCGATGCAAGCAGCCATTCGATCTCGCTGGCATGCGGAAACTTGGGGCCGCCGCGGCGGCCGCCGTTGACCTCGTCGAAGCCTTGCGCGATGTGCTCGAGCGCGCTGCGCAGCGGGATGTCGTCGAGGTTGCCAGCGCGTGCCTCGCTGCGGCCGTGATCGGCGAGAAAGCGCGCCAGCGAGCCATTCTGCGCGCGCACTTCGTCGGGTTTCTGATCGAACCAGCGGCGCACGCCTTCGAGCACCTGCATGAAAGCCGGCATGTTGTGGCGTGGGGTTTTCGGAAAATAGGTGCCGGCGAAAAACGGCAGCAGATCGTCGGGGGTCAGGAACATCGTCAGCGGCCAGCCGCCGCCGCGTCGCGCCAGCGCCTGGTGCGCGAGCTGATAGACCTTGTCGATGTCGGGCCGCTCCTCGCGGTCGACCTTGATGTTGACGTAGAGCGCGTTCATCGCGCGTGCGGTGGCGTCGTCTTCGAAGCTCTCGTGCGCCATCACATGGCACCAATGGCAGGCGGCGTAGCCGATCGAGAGCAGGATCGGCTTGTGCTCGCGCCGCGCGGTAGCGAGCGCCTCCTCGCTCCACGGCCACCAGTCGACCGGGTTGTCGGCGTGCTGGCGCAAATAGGGGCTGGTTTCGCTCGCAAGATGGTTCGGCATGCCGGCAGTGTACGTCGCGGTTGTTGTGCCGGCGTGTTCGGGCTACCGTGCGCGGCCTTGACGCTGTGAAATCCCGACGTGACCGACGACATCGAATACCCGGCGCTCTACCTCAAGCGAGGCGAAGACGCGCGCCTGCGCGCCGGCCACTTGTGGGTGTTCTCCAACGAAGTCGACGTCGCGCGCTCGCCGCTGACGGCGTTCGAGCCGGGCGAGATCGTTGCGATCGTCGATCATCGCGACAAGCCGATCGGCATCGGCTACGTCAATCCGAATTCGCTGATCGCGGCGCGTCTGGTCTCGCGTGGCATCGAACACGCGCTCGATCGCTCGCTGATCGTGCATCGTCTGAAGGTTGCGCTAGGCTTGCGCGAGCGGCTGTATGCCGAGCCGTACTACCGGCTGGTGTTCGGCGAATCCGATGGACTGCCGGGCCTGACCCTCGACCGCTTCGGCGACGTGCTGGTCGGCCAGATCACGACCGCCGGAATGGAGCGTCTGAAGGACGAGGTTGCCGCGGCGATCGTCAAGGTGCTGAAGCCGCGCCAGCTGTGGTGGAAGAACGATGCTTCGATCCGCGCGCTGGAGCAGCTGCCGGAGTATGCCGACCTCGGCTATGGCGACGGGCTTGATGGAAGCCGCGGCGGCGAGACGATCGCGCGTGAAGGCGGCCTCGATTTCGTGATCGACCCGGTCGGTGGGCAGAAGACCGGCTGGTTCTACGACCAGCGCGAGAATCGCGACCAGCTCGCGCGCTTCGTCGAGGGCAAGCGCGTACTCGACATGTTCAGCTACCTCGGTGCCTGGGGCCTGCGCGCCGCCGCTGCGGGCGCGAGCGAAGTCGTCTGTGTCGATGCGTCGGCAGCCGCCGTCGAAGCAGTCGGACGCAATGCAGAGCGCAATGGTTTATCCGCTCGCGTGTGCGCCGTGCGCGCCGATGCGTTCGACCATCTCAAAGCCCTGCGCGAGGCGCGCGAGCATTACGACGTCGTCATTCTCGATCCGCCGGCCTTCATCAAGCGCAAGAAGGATTTCACGGAAGGCCGCATCGCCTATCGGCGTCTGAACGAACTCGGTATGCAGGTGCTGGCGAAGGATGGGATTCTGATCACGTGCTCGTGTTCGCACCACATGCCGCGCGCGGCCCTGGTCGAGGCGGTGCAGCAGGGCGTGCGTCATCTCGATCGTCAGGCGCAGCAGCTGATCCAATTGCAGCAGGCACCGGATCACCCGGTGCATCCGGCAATTGCGGAGACGGATTATCTCAAGGGGTATGTGTTTCGCGTGTTGCCGGCGTGAGTGGACGCAATTTCAGCTGTCGAAGCCGCTGCGGAAGATCGAATCCGCGTCAAGGCGAAAGTCGATATCGGGGCGGATCTCGCCGCGGCTCAGCACGATTGGCGTAGGCAATACGCTGGCCGGGTCCTGACCAGCGACAGGGCACGGTCGCGAATCGTAGAACGCGCAGCCAGCCAATCCGGTGAAGCCGGGGTAGCCACTTGCCTCGACGTAGTAAGTGCCGGGATACCAGGCACCGGAAAGAAATTTCCCGGAATCGTAGACGTCACCGCTCCAAACGAGGTTGAAATCCCGGTCGTACATGGAGATCACGCCGATGCGCGGCAGCGATGTCGCCTCGTCGTAAATCGTGCCCGAGACGGCGGCGCCCATATCCATCGCGAAATCGACGTTCTCGTAAACGTTGCCTGCGGCCGGTGCAAATACGCGGCCTGCATCGGAAGGAAGATGCCCGATGTACGGCATATCGGGAAACACCTGCTCGATATACGGCTGGGTGTCTTTGGTCAGAATCCGAAACGGGACGTGGAGACTGCCCGTGTAGAAGATGTAGTCCCCGCTGGCGTCGGCGGAGACGGCTGCGGGGCGAAAGTCGCCTGAGCGGTAGATCGAAACCCCACCCATGCCGAGTCCGGTCGAGGAATCCGTCACGCGGCCACGAATCACCGTGGCAGGGTGGACGGTGAAGTCGATCGAGTCCAGCGACGAGCCGTCGAGGATCGTCAGGCGCTGACCGTCCGTGGCAGGAGGACAGGTATTGTCCTCGCAGACGATGTCCGGATACAGCTGCGTGCCCTCCACGAACGGGCCATCGAATCCGCCGATGTTTGCGATGACATAGAACGAGCCGTCGAGCAGTCCGCGGAACCTGTAACGGCCGTCGTCGTCGGTAAGCCCGACGGCGGCTCCGAGCCAATCGCCGTTCTCGTCGACAAGAGTCAAGTCAAGCTCGGTGTTGGCAAGCGGAATGCTGAGATAGGCATCGTGCAGGGTGCCGCCAATGCTCCCGCCTGAGGCGAGATCAAAGTCGATGTCATCGCGACGATCGCCTTCTCCAACGGAGATCAGATCGAACTCGGGATCGATCGACGACGATGTGCGGTCGTGATGATCGAAACATTGTTCTATCGTGTTGGCCCCGCGCGCGCAAATCCGATAAGGCACCCCGGGGGGAAGACGCCTGAGCGAATAGTGGCCGCCGTCCTGTTCGAAGACAGAGACAGCGCCGCTCCAGCCGTCGTTTTCGTCCGATTGGTACGAGGCCGTCACCTCGATCGCTTCGGTCGTCTCCAGGCCGTCGATGCGCAGCGCGCCTGCGATCGTTGACGTCGAGACCAGGTTGAAATCCACGATGGCGTCGCCGCCCATTTCGCTGAATGTGAGATCGGAGTAGAGGTAGCGATCATCGTTGATGTCGATGTGGCAGATCCGCTCTGGCGGTTCGCATTCGCCCTCCCATGCGAATGACCCGTCCGCCGCCGTCGTCAGCAGCGCGAGATTCACATCGATCCAGAGATTGGGATACCAGACGCGCACCGTGATGCCACCCAGCGGCTGCCCCGTAGCGTGGCTGTACACATGACCGGAGACGGCTGCCGCATCTCGGTGCGCGATGGCGGAGACGATGCCGACGGCCAGCAGCAATGCCCATCGGACAACGGACCGTGCGCGACATGCGCTTCGGCGGTCGGCCGCGGCCCAACGGGCAACCGCGGCAAATGGACTGAACATTCGGTGGATCCCCAGGTTAGCTGCTCATCGGACGGCGAAAGCCGCGCCAATGGCATGTCGACGAGGACATAGTATCGGACGGCACGAGCAGGCGACGCCAGTGCGAACGCACAAGTGGGCGGCCGCCATCGAACCGGGCACAATGTGAGCACGCCTCCCAGTGACAGCCCGTTTCGTGCGTCCCTATTTCGTCGACTTCAATCCTGTCTTCTTCTCGCTCGGCCCAGTCGAAGTGCACTGGTACGGCATCATGTACCTGCTCAGCTTCGCCCTCGCCTGGTGGCTCGGCCAGCGCCGGCGCGCGGCCAGGCGGCTGCCGGTCACGGCGGATCAATTTTCCGACCTTGCGTTCTACCTGATGCTCGGCGTGATCGTCGGCGGGCGCCTCGGTTACATGTTCTTCTACAACACAGCCGAGCTGATCGCGCATCCGGCCAGCATCATCCGCGTGTGGGAAGGCGGCATGTCGTTCCATGGCGGTTTGCTCGGCGTGCTCGCCGCGGGTCTGATCTGGACGCGCAAGCATCGCTTGAATTTCTTCGACGTGATCGACTTCGTCGCGCCGCTGGTGCCGGTCGGCCTCGGCCTCGGACGCCTCGGCAATTTCATCAACGGCGAGCTGTGGGGCAGCCTCACCGACAAGCCCTGGGGCATGATCTTCCCGAGCGCGCTCGACTCGCTGCAGAAGACGCGCGACGAGTTGTATCAGATGTATCTCGCCGGTGAGTTGAACGATCAGGCGCGCCATCCGTCGCAGCTATACGAAGTCGCGCTCGAAGGTATCGTGCTGTTCGCCGTGCTGTGGTTCTATTCGCGCAAGCCGCGGCCGCGCTATGCGGTGTCGGGCTTGTTCGCGCTGCTGTACGGCATCTTCCGTTTTGCGATCGAATTCGTGCGTGTTCCCGACGTCCAGCTCGGCTATCTCGCGTTCGGCTGGCTCACGATGGGGCAGATCCTTTCGCTGCCGCTGATCCTCGTCGGGCTGTTCCTGCTGTGGCTGTCGCGGCGTGCGCCGACGCTGCAGCCGCGCGTCGCCGATGCGGAGGCGACCGATGCGTCCGTATCTTGAACTCCTGCGGCACGTGCTCGATCACGGCACCGAGAAAGCCGACCGCACCGGGACCGGCACGCGCAGCGTGTTCGGCTGGCAGATGCGCTTCGACCTCGGCCAGGGTTTTCCGCTGGTCACGACGAAGAAGCTCCATCTGAAGTCGATCGTGCACGAGCTGATCTGGTTCCTGCGCGGCGAGACGAACATCGGTTACCTGAAAGAACACGGCGTCGGCATCT
>Ga0247776_10000009_pt1 | contig 92839 bp, 67 predicted proteins | sample UWRJL199509C5_FD_179912 | JGI IMG/M metagenome (GOLD analysis project Ga0247776, IMG submission 179912) | Plant litter microbial communities from Arlington Agricultural Research Station in Wisconsin, United States - UWRJ-L199-509C-5 | ecosystem: Environmental > Terrestrial > Plant litter >...
GAAACCGAGACGGTCACCGCCGATCGCGTCCGCCAGGTGGTCTACTTCCCGGCCAAGGAAGAAAAGCAGCCCCTGCTGATCAACCTGCTCTCGCGCATCGACGCGCATCGCAGCATCGTCTTCGTCAATACCAAGATCGCCGCCGAGAAAGTCACGCGCGCGCTCGAACGCCATGGCTTCACCGTCGCCACGCTGTCCGGCGACGTGCCGCAGGCCAAGCGCGAACGCCTGCTGGCGAAATTCCAGAAGGGCGAGATCGAGATCCTGGTGGCGACCGACGTCGCCGCGCGCGGCCTGCACATCTCCGCAGTCAGCCACGTGTTCAACTACGATCTGCCGCACGACGCCGAAGACTACGTGCACCGCATCGGCCGCACCGCGCGCCTCGGCGCCGAGGGCGATGCGATCAGCTTCGCCTGCGACCTCTACGCGATGGGCCTGCCGGACATCGAGGCCTACATCGAACAGAAGATTCCGACCGCGGCGATCACCGCCGAATTGCTCATCACGCCACCGCCGCGTCCACGCGCGACGCCGGTCGCGAGCAGCGACAGCGACGACGAAGCCAGCGACGATGCGCGCAACACGGCCGGGCCGCCGCCGAAACAGGGTGCGAGCGCACCGCGTTCGCGCAGTCCGCGTCCCGAGCGCAGTGGCGAACGCCGCAGCAGCAGCGGACCGCGTGATTCGAAGGGCGGCGCGAAGCCTGCCGCAGCGGCAAAACCGCCGGCGGCACCCGCGCCGCTCGAAGTCGCCGCCGCCGAAGCGAGTCCGGCCGCGGCGGCCGCGACTGCCGATGGCGACGCAGCGCGCAAGCGCCGCCGTCGTGGCGGTCGCGGGCGCAATCGCCGTGAAGCTGGCGAGGCGACGACACCGACTGGCGAGAACGGCTCATCGCCGGCGGCGCATACCAGCGAACGCAAGCCGCGGCGCGAGCATGCGCCACGCAGCGAACGCACGATCGCGACGGCGCCGCCGAGCCAGGCGCAAGCCGAAGCGAGCGCTCCGCTGCCGCCGAAGCAGGGATTTTTCCGCCGCATTGCGCGCTTGTTCAGTCCGCGCTGAGCGGCGCGAGATCGCTTCTGTGTCCGGACGCGTGGCCATCCGCGCGCCGCGGATGCGAGCCGATGGCCGATTGCGCTTGAAGCCGCGTCACGAAGCGCGGACCGTCGCAGTGCTGCGGTTCGTCGAAGGGAACGTTCGCAGCCGCAGCGACAATCCCTGCATGGGATACTGATTCGCCGCGCCGAGTGCGCTGCGCTGCAACGGGTCAATGCGCCGTCGTGCAAACGGAGACCTTGCGTGCGGCTGCGGCCGCCCGTTCGCGTTCATCATCCGCCAGCGTCGCCTCGGGGAAGTCCGCGCTGATCGTCTGCATGACGGCGTTCGCCTGTTTGCAATGGCCGGCGCCTGCGTGGATTTCGGCGAGCACGGCGCGCATCAGCACGGCACGACGTTTGAGCTCGGGGTCGCTCTCGACAATGCGCAGCGCATCGCCCATTTGCGCTTCCGCTTCCTGCCACTGCCCGTCTTGCGCGAGCGCCTGCGCGAGCACGGCCGTGATCGATGCGATGCGAAAATTCTCGCCGTAGATCGGTTTTTCCACCGCGATCGCCTTGCGCATTTCATCGATGGCTTCGCGATTGCGTCCGGCTATTTTCAGCGCGCGCGCCAGATTCGCGCGCTCGTAGGACACGCTCAGATCGTCCTCGCGGCCGGCCTGGCGCAGCCGCAGCTCGATCAGGCTCTTGTGCATCGCGATCGCCTCGTCGTGACGACCGAGCTCGGCAAGAATCATCGCCTGGTCCGAGAGCGTCTCGGCATAGCCTTCCTCGCTCGTGCGCGCGTCCTGTTCGAACAACGCCAGGCGCTCTTGCGTGACCTTGAGTGCACGCGCGAAATCCTGCTTGTGGAAGAGTACGACGGCGAGCTTCGCCAAGGCATGCACCTTCTGGTCGGTATCGACGTCCGGCGCGTCCTTCAGCAACTGCACCGCGCCCTCGGCGAGGGCGAGACTGTGCGCCAGATCGCTCTCCAGTTCGAGTTCGCTGAGATTGCTCATGGCCTCGGAGAGCAGAGCCGGCTTCGGCGGGACTAACGCTTTCGCTTCCTCCAGCGCTGCGGACAGCGTCGCGCGTGCTTCCGGCTTCATGTACATCGTCTCGTAGGCGTTGCCGACGGCGAGCAGGATCGGGATGCGCGTTTCCGGCTGGTCCTTGTAGGCCGTCATGGCTTCGCCGCGCGCGACTTCGAGCGCTTCCTTCAAGCTCAGTGTCTTGCCGCCGGTGTTGAAGGGCGCTGCCTTGCCGAAGACACCGCCGAGAAATTCGCTCACACCGCGCGCGACGCGGGCTTCTTCGCGCGCGCGCGCGGCGGACATCTTCGCGTTCGCCGCTTCGCGCTGTGCTTCGAGGCTCTTCAGAGCAATGCCGACGCCGCCGGCGAGCATCGCGCACAGCGCCAACGCCGCAAGTCCGACCGCGATGCGGTTGCGTCCGACGAACTTGCGAAACCGATAGCCCAAGCCGCTGCCGGCGACACGTACCGGCGCACCGGCGTGCCAGCGTGCGAGATCGTCGGCGAACGCCTGCACGGTCGCATAGCGACGCGCGGGCTCTTTCGCCAGCGCTTTTTCGAGAATGCGCGTGAGGTCGCCGCGCACCTCGGCGCGGTACGCACGCAGCGTCGTCGCGCGCGCCGCGAGCCGCCGCGTGCCATCGTCCGCGGCCGCCGCTTCGCTCGTTCGCAGGATCGCCTGCGCGAGCGCCTGCGGAGGTTGCTCGCGCACGGCGCGTTCGACCGCCACGGGATCGCGCCGATCCAATGGATACGGCAGCACGCCGGCCGTCAGTTCGTACAAGGTCACGCCGAGCGCATACACGTCGACCGCGACGCTGGCGCCGTCGCCCGCCAGTTGTTCGGGCGCGGCGTACTCGGGCGTCAACGCATGTCGCTGGCCGAGCGTGCTCGGCTTGACCGCGTCGTCGGCATCTCCGGCGAGCAGGCCGGCGACGCCGAAGTCGAGCAGGCGCACGCTGCCGGTATCGTCGACCAGCACGTTGCCGGGTTTCAGATCGCGGTGTACGACGAGTTGCGTGTGTGCGTATTGCACCGCTGCGCAGACGTCGATGAACAATTTCACGCGTGCGCGCAGATCGAGGCGTCGCGCGTCGCACCAATGTGTCATGGCTTGGCCGCGCACGAATTCGAGCGCGAACCACGGGCGTCCGTCCGCTGCGACGCCACCGTCGATGAAACGCGCCAGATTCGGATGCGACAAGCGCGCGAGAATGCGTCGCTCGCGCAGGAAGCGGGCGCGGATGTCGTCGAAATCGAAGCCGCGCCGGATCAGCTTGATCGCGACGTCCTGCTGGAAATCGGCGCCCTCGCGTTCGCCACGGTAGACGCGGCCCATGCCGCCGCGGCCGATGGTTTCGACGATGCGGAACGGACCGAGGCGTTCGCCGATCAATCGGTCGGCGGCCGGTTCGGCCGATGCGAAGGACGAATCGTCCGCTTCGATGCGGGCGAGCATCGCCTGCACGCGTTCGCGCAGGCCGGGCTGGTCGGTGCAGCGCTCGTCGAGCAGACGCTCGCGTTCGTCCTGCGTATCCAGATCGAGCGCTTCGCGCAGCAGCAGCAGGGCGGCGTCGTCGAGCGCGTTGCCGGTCACGCGGCCGCCGCCATTGCGTGCCGCATCAGGCGGGCTGCTCGAGGCGGTCGCGCAGCCATTCGCGCGCGGCGACCCAGTCGCGCCGCGCCGTGCGTTCGGTGATGCCGAGCGCGCCGGCGATGTCGACGACATCGAGACCGACGAAGTAGCGCAGCTCGACCACCTTGGCCATGCGCGCGTGCACCGACTCGAGTTCGTCGAGGGCGCGATCGAGTGCCGCCAGGTCGGTGCCATCGGGAATCGGCAGCTCCAGCGCCTCGGTGAAATCGTCGCGCAACCAGCGGCCGCCGCGTTTGTCCGCGGCGGCCTTGCGCGCGCGATCGACCAGCACCTGACGCATCATGCGTGCCGAGGCGTTGAGCAGGTGCGCGGTGTTTTCGAACGCTGCCGGCGCGCGCCCGAGCAGGCGCAGCAGCACGTCGTGTACGAGCGCGGTGGTCTGCAAGGTTGCATGGCCGGGCGTCGCACGCAGCACGGCGGCTGCCAGGCGACGAAGATCCGCGTAGACGAACGGCAGCAATCGTTCGAGCGCTTGCGCGTCGCCGCCGCTCCAGCGGCGCAGCAGCTCGGTGACATGATCGTCGTCGCGTGTCCCCATAGTGGCGGCACGGTAGCGCGACGACGGGCGTGCTGTCACCCAGTGCGGCACGGCCCGCCGCGCGCATGGGCGGCATCCTGCTCACTCGGTTCCGTAGCGGAAGATCGTGTCGTCGGCGACCTGCGACGGAATCAAATGCGCCGTGACGAACATCCTGTTGCCGCTGTCCGACGCGCCGTCGCGCGCCCAGCCGGTCGCGGTGAAGCCCAGGTTGTCGCCGACGACGTCGTTGTAGTTGGCGTCGCCGCTGGCGATCGCGTGCACTTCGAAATTGCGGATCGTGCCGTCCATGGCGTCGACGATCGACAGTTCCGGCTGATCCACCAGGTCCGGTTTCCAGTGGCCGACCACGCCGAGGTGGGCGCCATTGCGTGCGAAGGCCAGCGGACTGTCGTCGCCGAGATTCACGCTGCAGCCCGAACCGCAGCCGCCCCAGAGCACCTTGCCGCTGCCGCCGAACGCATCGACCGGAGCGCCGTTCGCATCCAGACGCAGCAGGCCGCTGCCGCTGCTGTATTGGCGCGCGACGCTGGCGAGCACGTAGATGTCTTCGACGTAGACCGGTGGGAAACCGCCGCTCCCATGCACGTCGGTATCGAGCGCGACCGCCTCGTCGTCATGGTTGCTGCCGGTGTCGTCGAACGGATAGCAGCCTACGCCGGCGCCGTTGAAGCTGGTCAGCGGTTGTCCGCTGCCGCTGAACGCCGCGACGCAGGGATCGTGGTCGCCGGTGGTGTTGTATTTCTTGGTGAAGGCGACGTAGAAGGCGGGATCGAGGTGCACGATCAGACCGGATTCGTGCTTGAGGTCGACGCCACTGATCGGACACTGGCCGCCGAGCGCCGCGTCTGCACAGCCGCTGAGCGCACTCGGCAGTTCGAACATCGATGCGCCGCCGTTGCCGAACGACTCGTCGAGATCCGGCAGGTCGTTGGCGTCCATCGTGAAGCGCGCGGTCCAGAAGCGCGTATACAAGCCACCGGCCGAATTCGCGCCGAGCAAGGTCAGGCGCCCGTTGCTGGCCATGTCCATTGCGATCGCGCTGTTGTACACATCGTCATCCAGCCGGATGAACCACCAGCCGCGGAACTGGCCGGTCTGACTGAATACGACAATGACGGCCTGATATTTGTCCAGGCCGTTGTCGGCGCGATAGCTCTGCGTCGCCAGCACGTAAAGATTGTCGTGCCAGGCCTTGATGCCGGCGACGCCGACGATCTTCGGATCGACGTTGGCTGCATTCGGAAATACGACATATTCGCTGTTGTAGTGCGAATATCCTGCATCGAGCTGCGGCCATGCCTCGCGCCGGCCCGACGGGCTGTAGCGGACCAGGCCGAGCTGATACGCGCCGTCGAACACGACCACGCCCGCAGAGACCACGCTGCCGTCGCCGAGGCGTACCAGCTTGCGCGCCTCGTAGTATCCGGGCGGACCGGCGAAGCGGTCGCCGTAGATGCCGCCGGCTGCGAACGCGGGATCGTAGTCATAGTCGTTGCCGCCGGTGCCGAACGGCCCGAGCGGTGCAAAGGCTGTGGGCTCGGCGCCCTTGCCCTGGATCGCTGCCGCTGTCGCAGGGCCGGTTGCCGCCAGCGCGAGTACGCCGGCGCAGGCAAGGCCGCACCATCCGATTGCCGATTTCATCAAGCCACCTCCGCACGCGTTGCACTGGCGTCCGCGGATGCGGGCGGACGACCGTTCCGATGCGCTTGGCATCGGTCCTTGCGACGGGATACGCAGGAACTGCGCTCAGGCGGACATGGCTGTGCGAGTTCGCACGCAACGTGGGTTCATGGGATTGAAACGTCGGCGATACGTCGCAGGTTGGACGCTCTCAATGCGAAGCGGCGCGCGAACAACGTCGCGCGCCGCTGCAAAGATCAAGTACTCAATCGAAACTGCCGGCGAAGATCGCGTCGTCGATCTGTTCGACGAAGATCGCCTCGATCGTGCAATCGGCAATCACGGCCTGGCTGGTGAAGACGCTGCCGGACAGCGTGCCACCGCAGGTGCCGCCGACGCTGTCGATGGCATGACCGGAGTCGGGAAGCAGCGTGAAACTGGTCGACGATCCATCCTCGATTGTCTGCGCACCGTCCGGCGAAATGCTGCCGCCTGTGCCGGCGCTGGCGCTCACGGTCCAGTTGAAGCCGCTGTCCGATGTCACCGTCAGCGGCATTGCGATCGCGCCGTAGTTGTTGCAATGCGCGCGCCAGCCGCCGCAGTAGTCCATGCCGCCGTATTCGGCGTTGCTGGCGGTCGCGATCCAGCCGATGGTGTACTGGCCGGGGCTCACGCTCGCCGGCAGGCGCAGCTGTCTGTTGAAGCTGTAGTACGTATATGCGCCGATCGAGCCGAGGTAGTCGCTGCCGAGGTAGATGTCGCCGGGCCAGATGTTGGTGTCGCCGGAGGCGTAGAAATCGACCACGACGGGACCGCTGTCGGCCCAGCCGTTGTTGACGACGTTGTAGTCGAAGTCGATTTCCCCGCGACGGCCCGCGTACGTCGTGTACAGCCACTTCAAGGTGCTCTCGTAGTAGTAGAACTCCTCGCCGAGATCGGGCAGGTACTGCGGCGGCAGGTTGCTCTGGTCGGACGTCGCACTGGACGAGAAGTAGTTCTCTTCGTCGCTGGTATAGCGCGTCGCGGCGGCGTTGCCGACGCGATCGGAGGTCGAGTTCGTGCCGAGGATGTAGCGGTTGCCATCGATGTAGCGCCATACCGGGCCGCCGCTGTGGCCACCGTAGGTATAGGCATACATGGGAATGCGATAGTCGGTGTAGTCGTGCGCGTTGCCTGCGTCGTAGCCCGGATACTGCACCAGGGTATTCGCCGGCACGTACGGCTGCTGGACCGGATAGCCGGAGTAGTTGACGTTGGACTCCTCAACGCCCCATTGCCGGCCCATCCAGCCGACGCGGTCGCCCATCGGGCGGTCCAGCGTGAGGAAGCTCCAGTCGCAGTCCCAGTCGGCGTCGACCGTCCAGCACGACCAGCTGCGCATCCACACCACGCGCGCTTCACCGAACGGCTGATCCGCTTCTCCGCTCGGCGTGATCAGATCGGTCTGCGCCGGAAACGCCCAGATTTCGTCCGCCCACTGCTGATCGGAGGTGTCGCCATCTTCGTTCGGGTCGAAGTTGTAGACGCAGTGGCCGGCGCTCATCAGATGAAAGCCGTCGAATGTCTCGGCCGAGCACACATACCAGTACGCGCCGAAGCGCATCACCAGCTTGTAGATCGTGCGCCACGGATAGTCGCGCACGTAATAGCTCGGACCCGGAGGCGTGGCGAGAATCTGCTCCGGCGTGGAGCGCTGCGGCGCTGCGTCGTTGCCGCTGTGCGCGGCGCCTTCGAGCGCGGCATCGGGGTTGAAGGACGAGGGCACTTCGCCGGGGAAACCCTCGACCGTGCCCGGTCGCGCCAGCAACGCCGGGATCGGATCGATCGGCCGCTGGTGCACGGCGCCGCTGCGCAGATCCTTTTCGGTGCCGAGATTCTTCAGCGGCGGCTGGCCGGGCGGCGTGCGGCGCCATTCCGGCCGTGGCTCGGGTGCTGCCGGCGCATTGCGCAGCAAGTCGTTCCAATCCTTGTACACCGGCGGTTCGGCGGCGTGCGCCGCAGCGGCCCACCCGAGCAGGCCCGCGAGCAGAGCGCTGCCGCTTGCAAAGTGAAAACCGACTCGTATGCGACCCGTGGCCGCGCACGAGCGGGTGTGGTGATTACGTCCAGACACATTCATCTCCATGACTCCCCAGTTCGACCGTCGCGCCAACATGAGCGCTTACCCGTGGGTACGATGGTTCGCGCCGAAATAAGACACGTGCCGCCCCGCGCGCGGTCGCGCTTTGTTACGCTTGCAAGGTTTTCCGTCGTCGGAATTGGAATGCGTCTGTCCGCAATCGATCGGGGCCTGCGCGCGGAAGTCGCCGCGCTGGCTTGCTGCGTGCTGTTCGCCGCGCTCGCGCTGTGGCTGCTGGTGCGCCTGGTGTGGCTGCTGCTGCCGCACGGCGATGCGGCACTGGATACTGTACCGTCGCGCGCAGTCGCCGCTGCGGCCGCGACGCCCGAGCGTTCGGTCGCCAGCTGGCATTTGTTCGGCGACACGCCGCGCCGGCCGGGCAGCGGGCTTGGCGGCACTGCCTCGACGCTCGGCCTGATTCTGCGCGGCACCGTCGCCCAGGGCGATCCGAAGGCGGGCTTCGCGGTGATTGCCGATGGCGCGAACGGCGAGCGCACGTTCCGCGTCGGCGAAGACGTCGTCGCCGGCGTGCGGCTCGCCGCGGTGTATGTCGATCGCGTCGTGCTGCTGCGCGGCAGCGCCGAAGAAACCCTCAAGCTGCCGCGTGACAGCAATCTCGCTCCGGCCGACGTCGTGCGTGCGACGCCGGCGATTGCGAGCAGCCGCAACGCTGCGAACGCGCGTGCCGATGCGCCCCGTTCGGGCGGCACCGCTGCGCCGGCCGCCCAGACGGTCAAAGCGCCGACCGATTGGCAGCAGACGGTGGATCGTTTGCGGCAGAATCCGGACGAATTGATGAAGCGCGTGCAGATCGTGCCGGTGCTCGACGGCGGCAAACTGACCGGCGTGCGCCTGTCGGCGGGCACGGATGCCGCGTTGATCCATCAGATCGGCCTGCGTCCCGGCGATGTCGTCACGTCGGTCAACGGCATGCCGGTCGACTCGCTCTCGCGCGGCCAGGACATCATGTCGAGCCTGAAGAATTCGAGCAGCGTGCGCGTGACCGTAGTGCGCGACGGCAAGCCGACCGATGTCACGGTCGGCCTGCAATGAACCAGATCAGCCACCAGGGGTTTTCTGCGATGCGTCCTGCCTTACTGCCGCTCGTTCTCGGCGCACTCCTGTCGAGCACTTCGATCGCGACGGCGTTCGCGCAGGCCGCGCCCGACGCGCAGCAGCCGGGGCACACGACGACGGCGGACGGGCGCCACACGCTGAATCTGAAGGACGCCGACATCCAGGCGCTGATCGCGACGGTCAGCGAAATCACCGGCAAGAACTTCATCATCGGCCCGAACGTGCAAGGCAAGGTCACGGTCGTTTCCGCGCGGCCGATGAAACCGGACGAAATCTACGACGTCTTCCTGTCGGTGCTGCGGGTGCATGGTCTCGCCGCGGTGCAGGCCGGCAGCATGGTGAAGATCGTGCCGGAGGCGACCGCGCAGCAGGACGGTTCCGCCGGCGTCGACGGCACGCGCGAACATTCGGCCGATGAACTGGTCACGCAGATCGTCACGGTCAAACACGTCGCCGCGGCCGAGCTGGTGCCGATCCTGCGCCCGCTGATGCCGCAGGGCGGCCAGCTGATCGCACATGCGGCGTCCAATTCGCTGGTGGTGTCCGACCGCGCCGGCAATGTGCGCCGGCTGGTCGACATCATCCAGCGCATCGATACGGTATCGGACGCGCAAGTGGAGATGATTCCGCTGGCGCATGCGAGCGCGGCCGAGCTCGCGCGCACGTTGACGATCCTGGCCGACGACAAGACCAACCAGGCGAACGGCGAGAACACGCGCGTGTTCGCCGATGCGCGCACGAATTCGATTCTGCTCTCCGGTGCGAAGAGTGGACGCTTGCGCATGCGCGCGTTGATCGCGCACCTGGATACGCCGCTCGACAGCGGCGGCGATACGCAAGTGATCTACCTGCATTACGCGAATGCGAAAGATCTGGTGCCGATCCTGCAAGGCGTCGCCACGACGCTGTCCGGTGTCGCGCCGCCGACCGCAATGAAAACAGGCGAGAGCGGGACGGGTGGAGCGGCGTCGCCGGCGACCATCCAGGCGCATACGGAAAACAACGCGCTGGTCATCAGCGCGCCGCCGGCGATCTTTCGTTCGCTCGAGGCGGTGGTGCGTCAGCTCGACATCCGCAGGAACCAGGTGCTGATCGAGGCGGTGATCGCCGAAGTCGCCGACCAGACCGCGAGCGACCTCGGTGTGCAGTGGCAGGTGGCCGACAACAACCACATCATCGGTGGCACCAATTTCACCAGCTCGAATTCCCCCGGCAACAACATCCTGTCCGCTTCGGTGAATCCGCTGGGCCTCGGCAACGGCTTCAATCTCGGCTACGTCGGCGGCACCATCACGCTGCCCGACGGCACCAAGATCGCCCAGCTCGGCGCGCTCGTCAGCGCGCTGCAGAGCGATGGCAAGTCGAATATTCTGTCGACGCCGTCGGTGCTCACGCTGGACAACCAGGAAGCCCTGATCAAGGTGGCGCAGGAAGTGCCGTTCCTGACCGGCCAGTACACCACCAATGCGAGCTCGACCACGAGCGGCGCCACTCCGTCCAACGGCATCACCAATCCGTTCCAGACGATCGAGCGCAAGGACGTCGGCCTCGTGCTGAAGGTCAAGCCGATGATCAACGTCGGCGATTCGGTGCGCCTGGACATCCACCAGGAAGTGTCGAACCTGCTGCCACCGGTGCAGGGCGCCGTCGACCTCGTCACCAACAAGCGCGAGCTGACCACCAGCGTGCTGGTCAAGGACGATTCGTTGCTCGTGCTCGGTGGCCTGCTCGACAATCAGGTCAAGGATAATGTGCAGAAGGTGCCGGGGCTCGGCGACATTCCGCTGCTCGGCAACCTGTTCCGCTATCGCACGAACAGCCGCCAGAAGACCGACCTGATGGTGTTCCTGCACCCGAGAATCCTGCGCGATGCGGCGACCGAGGCGTCGGTGTCGAGCGAGAAGTACAATTACATGCGCACCGAGCAGTTGCAGATGCGCCAGGAAGACTGGCCGGTGACGCCGCGTTCGCTGCGCCCGATGCTGCCGGAAGTGCACGACTTCCTCGCCAGCCCGACGCTCGACGGCCAGCCGGATCTGGTCAAGCCGACGCCGCTGCAACCGCCGCCGGCGTCGCCACGCCGATGAGCGAGACGGCGACGGCGAAGCCGGAAGCGCGTCCGGCGCGGCCGAGTTTCGGCTTCGCGCGCCGCCACGGCGTCGCGCTGACCGGCTGGAATGGCGGCGTTGCGCAGATCACCTGCCGCCCCGGCGTACGCGCCGACGTGCTGGCGGAGCTGCGCCGCCACCTCGGCGCGCCGCTCGCGTTCACGTCGCTCGCGCCGGCCGAGTTCGAGCGCCTGCTGCGCGATCTCTACGAGCAAGGCGACGACGCGCGCGCGATGGTGTCCGACCTCGACGAGCGCCTCGACCTGAAGACGCTCGCCGACGAACTGCCCGAGCCGGAAGACCTGCTCGAGAGCGAAGACGACGCGCCGATCATCCGCCTGATCAATGCGCTGCTCACCGAAGCGGTCAAGGAAGGCGCCTCGGACATCCACATTGAGCCGTACGAGAATCGCCTCGTCGTGCGCTTCCGCATCGACGGCGTGCTGCGCGAAGTGCTGGCGCCGCAGAAAGCGATTGCGAGCGCGGTGGTCAGCCGCATCAAGGTGATGGCCAAGCTCGATATCGCCGAGCGGCGGCTGCCGCAGGACGGCCGCATCGGCCTGCGCATCGCCGGGCGCCCGGTCGACGTGCGCGTGTCGACGATCCCTGCCGGCCGCGGCGAGCGCGTCGTGCTGCGTCTGCTCGACAAGCAGGCCGGCAAGCTCGATCTGGTCCAGCTCGGCATGGACGACACGGCACGCGCGCGGCTGGAAGACCTGATCTCGCGGCCGCACGGCATCCTGCTGGTGACCGGCCCGACCGGCTCGGGCAAGACGACCACGTTGTACGGTTCGCTGCTGAAGCTCAACGACGCCTCGCGCAACATCATGACGGTCGAGGATCCGATCGAGTACTACATCGACGGCGTCGGCCAGACCCAGGTCAACACGCGCGTCGACATGACGTTCGCGCGTGGCCTGCGCGCGATCCTGCGGCAGGATCCGGACGTGGTCATGGTCGGCGAAATCCGCGACCTGGAGACCGCCGAGATCGCGGTGCAGGCGTCGCTGACCGGACATCTGGTGCTGTCGACGTTGCATACCAATTCCGCCGTCGGTGCGATGACGCGCCTGCGCGACATGGGCGTCGAACCGTTCCTGCTCTCCTCGAGCCTGATCGGCGTGCTCGCGCAGCGCCTCGTGCGCGTGCTCGACCCCGCCGTGCGCGAAGCCTATGCCGCAACGCCCGCCGAACTCGCCGCGTTCGGCAAGCCGGCCGATACGCAGGCCACCCTGTATCGGCCGCGCAGCGACCTTGCCGTGTCGACCGGCGCGCGCCACGCCGGCTACCGCGGCCGCACCGGGCTCTACGAACTGGTCGCGATCGACGAAGCGATGCGTCGCCTGATTCACGAAGGCGCCTCCGAAGCCGATCTCGAACAGCAGGCGCGCACGCGCACGACGTCGATCCTCGAGGACGGCTGGCGCAAGTGCGTCGCCGGCATCACCTCGACCGAGGAAGTGCTGCGTGTGACCCGGGAGGAGTGAGATGCTGCTGCGCGATGCTTCGTGCGGGAATGCGTGAGCACCACCCGCTGGGTTCTGCGACCCGGGCCCGACGGCAGCGGTCGGCTCTTCCAATGGTTGCGCCCTTATCTGCCTGACAACGCGACGATCGTCGTCTATCCAGCCGAGCCGGATCGATCGAACCGTCGCCCAGCGCCTTGACGCAGCTCGACTGGCTCTTTTGCGCGGACTCGATGCGACGAAAGAGGGACACGCGTCCGATGTCCCCCGTCCTGCAGTTGAAAGCGGCACGTGACCGTCTGGTCGTCAGCGAGCTGGATGCAGGCGGTCGTTCTGCGACTGCAGACTGTCCCAATCGAAGACCCGCATTTTCTGCTGCAGATATGTCCGCAAGAGACCTGGGACGCAATCGACTTCTGGCATGCGCTCCGCGTTGATGGTTGTGGTGGTGTTAGAAGAGCCGGCGTCATACATTTATGACAATTCGCCACGTGAAGCAGACCATGCCAACCCCCGAACTGCGCATCAACGCGCGTCTGACCGGCGAAGATGCGCGGCGTTTCCGTGAACGGCAGAAGCGCGAAGGATTGTCCGCATCGGATTTGCTGCGCGATGCGCTGCGTGCCTATCACGCGGCGCGTGCGCGTCCACGCGCGCATGCACGAACACCGCTCGGTGCCAGCGGGTTCATCGGCGGCGGCGAGGGACCGCAGGATCTGTCGACGCGCTACAAGGATTATCTGACCGACGCGTTGGAGCACACGCTGCCGCTGCACGTGCACGATGGCGGCCTGCCGCGCGGCCTCAGGAAGTGATCCTTGCGGATAGCGGCTTCTGGATCGCGCTCGGCAATCGCCGTGATCGCCATCATCGCCTGGCGCTCGCCGCGCTCGACCGGTTCGGCGCGGAGGGGTTCGTCGGCACCTGGCCGGTACTGACCGAAGTGACGCACCTGCTCGCGTCGCGGCTCGGCGTCGCGCAAATGCTCGCGTTCGTCGAAGGTGTTTCGCAGGGTGCCTGCGTGGTACCGGACCCGCCGCCCGACGCGCTCTTTCGCGCGCACGCGCTGCTGCGCCGGTATCGCGACCTGCCGATGGATCTGGCCGACGCATCACTGGTCATCCTCGCGGAGCATCTCGACGAAGGTCGCATACTGTCGACCGAGCAGCGCGACTTCGACGGCTATCGCTGGAAGAATACGCAGCCGTTCTCCAACTTGCCGAATTCCTAGATGCCCGCCTTCGCCTACCAGGCCCTCGACGCCAGCGGCAAGACCCAACGCGGCGTCCTGCAGGGCGATACCGCGCGCTCGGTGCGCGGGTCGTTGCGCGAGCGCGGCCTCAATCCGCTCAGCGTCGAGGAGGTCCGCGAAGGCAACGAGCGCACGCGCAGGGTATTCTCGCGGCGCGGCCTCGGCAGCGTCGAGCTCGCGCTGCTGACGCGCCAGCTGGCAACCTTGATCGGTGCCGGCCTGCCGATCGACGAAGCGCTGGGCGCTCTTTCCGAACAGGCCGAAAACGAACGTCAGCGCGGTCTGACGGTGAGCTTGCGCGCACGCGTGATGGAGGGCGCGAGCCTGGCGCAGGCGCTGGCCGAATTTCCGGAGAGTTTCCCGGAGATTTTTCGCGCGACCGTCGCCGCCGGCGAGCAATCCGGACGCCTGGAGATCGTGCTCGACAAGCTCGCCGATTACGCCGAAGCACGCGATGCCTTGAAGCAGAAAATTCTCGCGGCGCTCGCCTATCCGTTGCTGCTGACCTTGGTCGCCGTCGCCGTCGTGGCCGGCCTGCTGACCTGGGTCGTGCCGCAGATCGTCGGCGTATTCCAGAACCTGCATCAGACCTTGCCGCTGGCGACGCGCGCGTTGATCGCGCTGTCCGCGTTCCTGCGCGGCTGGGGTTGGCTGCTGTTGCTGGCCTTGATCGCGGCAGTGGTTGCTGCACGTGTCGCATTGCGTGCAGAAGCGATGCGTTACCGCTGGCACGCACTGCTGCTGCGCATGCCGCTGATTGGGCGCCTGACGCGCGCGGCTAACACTGCGCGCGCGACACGCACCTTGGCTTTGCTCGCCGATAGCGCCGTGCCGCTGCTGGATGCGCTCGGCATCGCAGCGCAGGTGGTGCCGAATCTGCCGATGCGCGAGGCGCTGCGGCGCGCGGCGTTCAAGGTGCGCGAGGGCAGTGCGTTCTCGCGCGCGCTCGGCGAAAGCGGTCAGTTCCCGCCGGTTGCGCTGCGTCTGGTCGCGAGCGGCGAGCGCTCCGGCGAACTGCCGCGCATGCTCGGCGAAGCCGCCGCGCAGCAACAGCGCGAACTCGACCGCTGGCTGACCGCGCTGACCGCAGTGCTCGGGCCGGCGGTGATTCTCGCTGTCGGCGCGATGGTGCTGTTCATCGTGCTGGCGATCCTGCTGCCGATCTTCAATCTCAATCAGATGGTGAAATAGTGTGCGGCATCGCCGGTTGCTGGGAGCCCGAACCTCGCCGCGACACCGATGCGCTGACCGCACTGGTGCAGCGCATGGGCGATGCGCTGCGCCATCGCGGACCGGATGACGACGGCGTCTGGGTCGATGCCGCAGCCGGCCTTGCGCTCGCGCATCGGCGCCTCGCGATCGTCGACTTGAGCCCGCTCGGCCATCAGCCTATGCGGTCGCCCGACGAGCGCTTCGTCCTCGTCTACAACGGTGAAATCTATAATTTTGAAGAAATTCGCATCACGCTGGCCGCCTGCGGGCATATGTTCCGCGGTCATTCGGACACCGAGGTGTTGCTCACGGCGATCGTCGAATGGGGCGTCGAGGATGCGCTTGCGCGCTGCGACGGCATGTTCGCGTTCGCGTTGTGGGATCGCGCCGAGCGCCGGCTCTGGTTCGCGCGCGACCGCGTCGGCAAGAAGCCGCTCTACTACGCTCGCACGCAGCATGGCCTGGTCTTCGGGTCCGAGCTGAAAGCGCTGCTGTGCCATCCGGATTTCGACACGCAGGTCGATGCAGGCGCGTTGACGCAGTTTCTGCGTTACGACTACATCGCGGCGCCGCGCTCGATCTATCGCGGTACGCGCAAGCTCGAAGCCGGACACCTGGTCTGTTTCGACGCTGCCGCGTCGCGTTCGTCCGAATGGCCGACGCCGCGCCCCTATTGGAACGCGCAGGCACGCATCCGCGCGGCCACCGCGCAGCGATTCGTCGGCGACGAGACGGCGGCGCTGCAGCGTCTCGACGAACTGCTGCGCGCCGCGGTGCGTTTGCGCCTGCATGCGGACGTGCCGGTCGGCCTGTTCCTTTCCGGCGGCACCGATTCGTCGCTGATCGCCGCGCTGGCACAGCAGGAAAGCGCGCAGCCGGTGCAGAGCTTCACCATTGCTTTCACCGATCGCCAGGACATCGACGGCATCTATGCACGCGCGATTGCCGAACGGCTCGGCACGCGGCACACCGAGTTCGCCGTCGGCGGTTCGGATGCACTCGCGCTGGTGCCGCACCTGCCGGTCATCTACGACGAGCCGTTCGCCGATGTCTCCATGCTGCCGAGCGTGCTGGTCGCGCAGCTTGCGCGCGCGCAGGTCAAGGTGGCCTTGTCCGGTGACGGCGGCGACGAGTTGTTCTTCGGCTACTCACGCTACCTGCGCGCGCTGCGCAACCTGCGCTGGCACGCGCGGCTGCCCGCTGCGGTGCGCCGGCTGCTTGGACACTGGCTGACGCGCGGCGATCCGGAGAACGCACGCACCGGCGGCCTGCAGACCGTCGGCATGGAACTCGAGGCCGCGGACATCGACGGCATCTATCTGAATCGGATCAGCCGCTGGCGCGCGCCGGAGCGGGTCGTGCACGGCGGCTTCGAGCCACCGATCGCATACACCGACCACCTGCTAGCCGATGTTTCGCTGTCGCCCGCCGAGCGCATGATGACGTTGGATTTCCTGTGCTACCTTCCGGAAGACATTCTGGTGAAGCTCGATCGCAGCGGGATGTCGACCGGGCTGGAAACGCGCTCGCCGCTGCTCGATTCGCGCGTGGCAGAGTTCGCCTGGTCGCTGCCCGAAGCGTTGAAGGTACGCGAGCGGGAACCGAAGCATTTGTTGAAGGCGTTGCTGCGTCGTTATCTGCCCAACGAGCTGGTCGAGCGCCCGAAGGCGGGCTTCGGTGCGCCGGTCGGTGCCTGGCTGTCGGGTCCCTTGCGCGAATGGGCGGGCGACCTGCTGTCGGAACAACGCTTGCGCCGCGATAATCTGCTGGATGCGTCGGCCGTCGCGCGACGCTGGAACGCGTTCAAGGGTGGCGAACGCAAATGGCATACGCATCTGTGGAGCATCGTGATGTTGCAGAGCTGGCTCGACTGGCAGCGGGACTTTCGCGCGGCGCAGGTGCGCGCATGAGCGATGCCGTCGCGGCTGGCGCTGTGTTCACCGACCGTCCTTCCGGGCGGGCGGCATGATCCGCTTCGACAAGGTCGGCAAGCGCTATGCGTCCGGCCATGACGCGCTCAGCGAGCTCAGTTTCGAGATCGAGGCCGGCGAGATGGTGTTTGTGACCGGCCATTCCGGCGCCGGCAAGAGCACGCTGCTGAAACTGATCGGCCTGGTCGAGCGTCCGACGCGCGGCCAGGTCGTGGTCAATCATGCCGACCTCGCACGCGTGCGCAGGCGGGGGGTGCCGCATGCGCGTCGCGGCATCGGCATGGTGTTCCAGGATCATCGCCTGCTGACCGATCGCACGGTGTTCGACAATGTCGCGCTGCCGTTGCTGATCGCCGGCATCGGACGCGAGGAGACCGGCAAGCGCGTGCGCGCAGCGCTCGACAAGGTCGGCCTGCTGGCGAAAGAGAAGGCTGCGCCGGTGACGCTGTCGTCCGGTGAGCAGCAACGCGTCGGCATCGCACGCGCGATCGTCGCCAAACCGCCGGTGATCATTGCCGACGAGCCGACCGGCAATCTCGATCCGCAGTTGTCAGCCGAGATCATGGGTCTGTTCGCCGAGTTCGGCCAGGTCGGCACCACCGTGCTGATCGCCAGCCATGATCTTGCGCTGGTGCGCCGACTCGGCAAGCGCGTGCTGGTGCTCGACCACGGCCGGCTGATCGACGATTTCCGGCCGCAAGGCAAATCCGCATGAGCCGGCCGGTCGCGCGCAATGTCCGCAACGCTCCAGCGCCGCCGCGCAAGGGCGCCGAGCCGAGAACGCGGCGCGCGCCGTGGCGGGCCCGTCTGGCCGGCTGGCGCGATCAGCATTTCTTCAGCTTCTTCTCCAGCCTAGGCCGCCTCGCAGCGCGACCGTGGGCGACGGTGCTGACCGTGCTCGTGCTCGGCTTCGCGCTGGCCTTGCCGCTGCTGTTTTTCCTGGTCTTCGATAACGCGCGCGCGCTGTCCGGCGGGTTGCGTGAAGCGCGCGAGATCAGCGCGTTCCTGAAACCGGCGCTCGACGTGCAGGCCGCCGGCACGTTGGCCGGCGAGTTGCGCCGGCGCAGCGATGTCGCCGGCGTGCTCGTGCGCACGCCGGAAGAGGGTCTGGCAGAGTTCCGCCAACTCTCCGGCTTCGGTGAGGCGCTCGATGTGTTGAAGACCAATCCGCTGCCGAGCGTGCTCGTGGTCACACCGCGCGTACAGGGCGATGTGGAGAATCCACCGCTGGTCGCGGAGTTGAAGGCGGATGCGCGCGTCGATCTGGTGCAGTACGACGCCGCGTGGCGGCGTAAACTTTCCGACATTCTGCAATTCGCCGAACGCATGGTCGCGGTCATCGCCGCGCTGCTCGCATTGGCGACCTTGCTGGTGATCGGCAATACCGTGCGCATGGACATCCAGGCCCGTTCCGAGGAGATTTCAGTGATGCAGTTGATCGGCGCGAGCGACGGCTTCGTGCGCCGCCCATTTCTGTATACGGGGCTCTGGTACGGCCTGCTCGGCGGAGTATTCGCATTGCTGATCGTCGGCGCGGTCGAGTTCTCCCTGGCCGCGCCGCTGGCGAACTTGAGCGAGAGCTACGAACATCGTTTCACGCTGCAAGGCGTCGATGCACCGTCGGCGCTTGCGGTCGTGCTGGCGAGTGCGCTGCTCGGCTGGCTCGGCGCCTTCGTCGCGACGGCGCGCCATCTCGCCGCGGGGTTGCCGCAGGAATGACCGCAGAGATCTCACTGACGCGACACGTGTCGAGCGAAGCACCGCGTGTACTCGTCGTCGATGGGTCGCGCGTGGTGCGCCAGCTGATCGAGCGCGTACTGAAGTCCGAACTGCCCGGCTGCTCGGTGTTCGGCTGCGGCAGCGGCGCCGAGGCCCACGCCTTGCTCGACGGTGGCGTGATCGACTTGATCACGACCGCGCTGCGCCTGCCCGACATGGACGGCATGCAGTTCGCGCGTGAGGTGCGCCAAAGCTCGACGCAGGCTTATATTCCGATCATCGTCGTCTCCGGCGACGTGCAGGAACGCCTGGTCGCGCGCACGCTGTCGCACGACGTCACCGACTACTTCGACAAGTCGCTCGGCTTCGACGCGCTCGCCGCGTTCATCCGCGGCTACGTGCGGCCGACCGAGCCCGTCAGCGGCGAAGTGCTGTATGTCGAAGACAGCCGCGTCGTCGCGCTGGCGACCACGCGCATGTTGAAGAAGTATGGTTTCGAGGTGGTGCACGTCGTCAGCGCCGAAGCGGCGCTCGAGCATCTGCAAAGCCACGCCGATGGCGCGCTCGGCATCGATCTCGTGCTGACCGACGTCAACCTCAAAGGCGAGATGACCGGCGGCGATCTGCTCGAGCGCATCCGCACCGGCTTCGGCTATGCCAAGGGCGACCTGCCGGTACTGGTGATGACCGGCGACGACAACCCGAGCAATCAGGCGGCGCTGCTGCGCTCGGGTGCGAACGATCTGGTGCACAAGCCGATCGAGGAGCGCCTGCTGGTGACCAAGCTGCAGTTCCAGCTGCAGGTCTCGCGGCATCTGCGCGCACGTTCGCGCACGGCGGCATGAGCGAGGATCGGGTCAAGCTGGAGCCTTCCTGGAAGACGCGCGTCGGCGAATGTTTCGAGCGGCCGCAGATGCACGCGTTGGCCGAGTTCCTGCGCGCCGAGAAGCGCGCCGGCAAGGTCATCTATCCGCCGGGGCCGGAGATCTTCGCCGCACTCGACACGACGCCGTTCGATGCGGTCAAGGTCGTCATCCTGGGACAGGATCCGTACCACGGCCCGAATCAGGCGCACGGGCTGTGCTTCTCGGTGCGGCCGGGCGTTCCGGTGCCGCCTTCGCTGCTGAACATGTTCGCCGAGGTCGAGCGCGATTTGCGCATCCCGCGCCCGGACCACGGTTGTCTGCTGCCCTGGGCTCAGCAGGGCGTGCTGCTGCTGAATTCAGTGCTGACGGTGGAGCGGGGTTTGGCAGGCTCGCACCAAGGCAAGGGCTGGGAGGGTTTCACCGATGCCTGCGTCGATGCCCTGAACCGCGAACGCGAGGGCATCGTGTTCCTGCTCTGGGGCAGTTACGCCCAGGCCAAGGGAAAACTGATCGATACGCGCCGGCATCGCGTCTTGAAGGCGCCGCATCCTTCGCCACTGTCGGCACACCGTGGATTCATCGGGTGCGGCCATTTCTCGCGCGTCAATGAGTACCTGCGCGAGCGCGGCCAAACGCCGATCGACTGGCAGCTGCCGCCGCGAGCGGAACTGACGACCGGCTGAACCGGTGTTTTCGCCCGGTTGCGGGAATGTCCGTAAAAATCTAATCCCATCAAGCCGTTGGACCTTCAAGCCGGCGCTACATAGCGTTCGCGGGGATGAACAAAAAATCACCCCCAAATAGCAAACTTGGGAGTACAATACTCGCCAGTTCAGTAATTGTTCCCGCGCGGAGTGAGTGCTGGGAACTAGCGAGTGGTTTAGCACTCCAAGGAAGCGAGTGCTAGCATTCCCGAAGAGATGAGGAGTTCCAACCCATGAGCAATGCCTTGGTTGCCAGCAATTTCCCGGTACCGAGCGCCATCGGAAGCCTCGACGCCTATGTAAGTGCAGTTCACCAGATTCCAATGCTGACTCAGGAAGAAGAGCAGGATCTGGCGCGGCGCTTCGTCGGCGAGAGCGATCTCGACGCCGCCAAGCAGATGGTGCTGTCGCACCTGCGCTTCGTCGTGCATGTCGCGCGCGGTTATTCCGGCTACGGCCTGCAGGTCGGCGACCTGATCCAGGAAGGCAATATCGGCCTGATGAAGGCGGTCAAGCGCTTCGACCCGAACCACGGTGTACGCCTGGTCTCGTTCGCCGTGCATTGGATTCGTGCCGAGATGCACGAGTTCATCCTGCGCAACTGGCGCATCGTCAAGGTCGCCACGACGAAGGCGCAGCGCAAGCTGTTCTTCAATCTGCGCAAGTCGAAGAAGCGTCTCGGCTGGATGAATGCCGAAGAGGTCAACACCGTCGCCCGAGAACTCGGCGTGCCGGCGGCGACCGTGATGGAAATGGAAGCCCGCCTCAACGGCCGTGACGTCGCGTTCGACACGCCGACCGATGCCGACGATGACGAGCGTCCATCGCCGGCCGCGTTCCTGATCGATCACGGTGCCGATCCTTACGGTATGGTCGAAGCGGCGTCGGAAGACGAATCCAGCCTCGATACGCTGCATCGTGGTCTGGTCAAGCTTGACGAACGTTCGCGCGACATCATCCAGCGCCGTTGGCTGCGTGATGGAGACAAGGCGACGCTGCAGGAGCTGGCCGACGAGTACGGCGTGTCGGCCGAACGCATCCGACAGATCGAGGCGAATGCGATGAAGAAGATGCGTTCGTTGTTCGTCGCCTGATCGACGCAAGCCGCAACACGTTTCAATGATTCGACGGCCCCTTGAGTGGGGCCGTCTTGCTTTGGGCGTTCCACTGCGGACAGGCATCACGGCGCTCGAAGGGCTGCCTCGTCGTTCGCGAATTTTGCTAGGGTGTGGTTCGTTTTCTCACCCGGCGTCCAGCGCCGCTTTTCTTCGGGGAAGGGAAGATCTGGGGCGCCGATGCGGATCATCTCGCTACTTGCTCTCGCTGCGATTTCTCTCGGCTCGCCGCTCGGCGCGCTGGCTGGCGGATCGGAACCGGTCGACTGGGTCAACCCGTACATCGGCACCGGCGGCTCCGGCAAGGGGCCGGAATACGGCGGCATGATGCCCCTGGTCACGGCACCGTTCGGCATGACGAACTGGACCGCGCAGACGCGTCAGAATCGCATCAGCGTGAATTCCTATGCGTTCGAAGACAGCACCATCTCCGGCTTCGTCGGCACGCATCAGCCCGCCATCTGGATGGGCGACTACGGCTACGTGACCTTGATGCCGGAGATCGGCGCGATCAATCCAACGCTGGAATACCGCCGGTTACCGTTCAAGCACAGCGACGAAGTGGCGACGCCGTACTACTACTCGGTCAACATGGGTACGGACGACACGCAGCGCATTCGTGCCGAAATGACGTCCACCGATCACTGCGGCTACTTGCGCTTCACCTATCCGCCGCTTGCCCAGGCAAGCGTGCTGATCGAAGCGACGCGTGCCGGCGTGCAAGGCTACGTCAAGGTCGATGCGGCGAAAGGCGAGATCGTCGGCTACAACCCCGATCGCATGGACGCGCACCTCAGCTCGATCCGCCTGCCGAACTTCAAAGGCTATTTCGTCGTGCGCTTCCGCCAGCCGATCCATAACGCCGGCGTCTATCAAGGCGCGCTGCCGGTGTCCGGCAAGACCGAGATCACCGACGACCACGTCGGCGCCTATGCGCAGTTCGATGCACAGGCCGGCTCTGTCGTCGAAGCACAGGTAGGCACTTCGTTCATCAGCATCGAGCAGGCGCGCGCCAATCTCGACGCGGAATTGCCGGCTTGGGATTTCGACGCCGTGCGCGATGCGTTGAAGGCGACCTGGAACCAGAAACTCGGCATCGCCACGATCGAAGGCGCCTCCGACGATCAGCGCCACATCTTCTACACCGGCCTCTATCACGCGCTGCTGTATCCGAAGCTGTTCTCCGAAGCCGGGCGCTACTACAGCGCATTCGACGACAAAGTCCACATCGGAACTTCGTATACGGCGTTCTCGATCTGGGACACGTTCCGCGCCGAGAACAGCCTGCTCACGCTGTTCGCGCCCGAACGCATCGACGGCATGATCCAGGCGCTGCTGCAGGATTATCAGGAAGGCGGCTTCATGCCGAAATGGCCGAACCCCTCGTACACCAACATCATGATCGGCACGCACGCCGACTCGCTGGTCGCCGAAGCGATCAACAAAGGTTTCAAGGGGTTCGACTACCAGCTCGCCTATGCGGCAGTCTACAAGGACGCGATGACGCCGCCCGACGGCGACACGACGCGGCGCTGGCTCGATCGCGAACCGCATGTGCCGTACGAAGCGCGCGCCGGACTGACGTACGCCAAGCAGCTCGGCTACATTCCGGCCGACAAGATTTCCGAATCGGCGTCGAGCACGCAGGAAGAAGCCTACGACGACTTCGCCGTCGCGCAGGTCGCCAAAGCCGTCGGCAACAGCAAGGACTATGCGTTCTTTCTGCAACGCTCGCTCGACTACAAGCATCTGTTCAACCCCGCGCGCGGATTCATGCAGGCGAAGAATTCCGACGGCTCCTGGGCGTCGCCGGAGGACGGCTGGACCGAAGGCGATCAATGGGTGTACCTGTTCGCCGCGCTGCACGATATTCCCGGCGCGATGGCCTTGATCGGCGGGCCGAAAGCGGCCGAGGCGAAGCTCGACGAACACTTCGAGGGCGGTCACAACCGTCACGACAACGAACCGAGCCATCACTACGGCTATCTCTACGACTATGCAGGCGCACCCTGGAAGACGCAGGCGCGCGTACGCCGGCTGGCGAGCGATGCGTACTCGAATACGCCGACCGGCATTCTCGGCAACGAAGACTGCGGGCAGATGTCGGCCTGGTATGTGTTTACCGCGATGGGGTTCTATCCGGTCAATCCGGCATCGGCCGATTACCTGATCGGCAGTCCGCTGTTCGGCCGTGTCGACCTGAAGCTGCCGAACGGCAAGCGCTTCGTGATGACGGCGCAGAACAACTCGGCGGGCAACCTCTACATCCAGTCGGCGACGCTGAACGGCAAACCGCTGACGATCCCGGTGATCACGTACAAGGACATCGTCGGCGGAGGCCGCCTGGATTTCGTGATGGGCGCGCAGCCGTCGCGATGGGCGGCCGATTGGCGGCCGCAGCCGCTGTAACTCCGGCTTGTCTGCGGCAGCAGAGCGCGACTGCGACTGCGACTGCTTCCTCAGCGATACCCCGCCGCCTGCAATTCGAACAACTCCGCATAGCGCTTGCCGGCGGCGAGCAGCTCGGCATGCGTGCCGACCTCTTCGATGCGCCCGCCTTCCAGCACGAGGATGCGATCGGCCATGCGCACGGTCGAGAAGCGATGCGAAATCAGCACTGCGGTCTTGCCTTGCGAGAGCTCCTTGAAGCGCTCGAACACCTCGAACTCCGAACGCGCATCGAGCGCCGCGGTCGGCTCGTCGAGAATCAGCAACTGCGCATCGCGCATGTACGCGCGCGCGATCGCGATCTTCTGCCACTCGCCGCCCGACAAGTCAACGCCGTCGCGGAAGCGCTTGCCCATGATCTGTTCATAGCCCTGCGGCAGGCGCCGGATCACCGCAGCGGCGAGGCTCTGCTCGGCGGCACGCTCGATCCGTGCGCGATCGTCGCGTGCCTCGATGCGGCCGACGGCGACGTTCGTCGCCGCGCTGAACGCATAGCGTACGAAGTCCTGGAATATCACGCCGACGTGCGCGCGCAGCGCCTCGAGGTCGTATTCGCGCAGATCGCGGCCGTCGAGCAGGATGCGCCCTTCGTCCGGCTCGTACAGGCGCGCGAGCAGCTTGACCAGGGTCGTCTTGCCGGCTCCGTTCTCGCCGACCAGCGCGAGCACTTCGCCGGCATGCAAGGTGAAGGATAGATTGCGCACGGCCCAACGCTCGGCGCCCGGGTAGCGGAAGCCGACGTCCTCGAAGACGAAGCCGCTGCGGATCGGCCGAGGAAACGGCAGTGCATCGGCCATCGAGGTGATTTCCGGCGTGGTCTCGAAGAACGAATAGAGATCGTCGAGGTACAGCGCCTGGCCGGCGAGCTGGGAGAATCCGATCAGCAGGTTCTCGAGCAGGTTGCGCAGGCGCCGGAACGAGCCGGACAGAAACGTCAGGTCGCCGATGCTGAATTCGCCGCGCACGGTGCGCCAGGTGATCAGCGCGTATGCGACGTAATAGCCGATCGTGCCGAGCGCTGCAAACAGGCTGCCCCATAGCGCACGGCGTTTGGCGAGCGCGCGATTGGCGGCATAGAACCCTTCGGAGAGTTCGCGATAGCGTTCGATCAGGAACGCGTTGAGGCCGAAGATCTTCACTTCCTTGGCGGTCTCGACACTCGCGCCGGTCAGGCGCACGTAGTCGAGCACGCGGCGTTCCGAGGTCCAGGCGTAATTGAGCGAATAGCTCTGCGCATTGAAATGCGCTTCGCCGAGAAACGCCGGGACCAGCGCGAGGATCAGCAGCCCGATCAGCCACGGCGCGAACGCAATCAGCCCCGCCGCGAAACTGACCACGGTGACGATGTCCTGTGCCTGACCGAACATCTGGCTCATCAGCGCGCTGCGGCCGATGGTCTGCCGGCGTGCGCGATCGAGGCGGTCCTGCATCTCGCTGTCTTCGAAATCCTCGAGGTCGAGCGTCGCGGCGTGCTGCATCAGCCGGACGCTGGTTGCGTTGGTGTATTTCTCCGACAGCAGCGAATCGATCAGCGAGACGACGCGACCGAGCAGGTCGGACAGCACGGCCAGAGCGAACTCGGCGCACAACAGCAGGATCAGCGGGTTGAAACGCCCGCTGGCGAGCGCATCGCCGATTGAATCGACGGCGACACCGCCGCGCACCAGCGCGACGACCTCGTCGATGATCAGCTTGCCGACGTACAGCGTCGCCACCGGCAGCACCGCGCGCACTGCGCGCAGGAGCAGATCGGCGAGCAGCATCGGCGGACTCGTTGTCCACAGCTCACGCAGGAACGGCGGCAGGTTGCGCAGCGCCACGAAGCGCTCGCGCAGCGACTTCGGCGGCGTTTTCGGCGGCGGTGATTCGCGTGAACCGCCGCGGCCGGACGAAGGCGGCGGCGCGCCCGGCGTGGCGCGTCCTCCCATGCTGTACTGACGTGGCATGCGGCATTCCAAGAGCGATGGCACAAGCATCGCACAGCTGGCCGACGGCGTCGGCGCTCTTCAGTGGCGCCAGCGCTCGTCAGCCGCGCGCATGCGCGCTAACCTCGTCCGATGAGCAGCAGGATCTATCTCTTCGGCGAGTTCCGTTTCGTGCCGTCGGCACGCGAGCTGTGGCGCGGCCGCGTACGTGTGGAGTTGCCCCGGCGCACGTTCGAATGCATCGAGTATCTGATCGCGCACCGCGAGCGTGCGATCGGCCGCGACGAACTCGTCGATGCGATCTTCGGCCGCGCGAACGTATCGGACGCACAGCTCGGTCAGGTCGTGCTGCGCGCGCGCCGCGCTCTCGATGACGATGGCCATGCGCAACGCAGGATCCGCACGGTCGCAGGCTACGGCTATCGATGGGTGGCCGAGGTGCGCACGGTCGAGGCCTATGCACACGAAACGCCCGTCGTGGTGGAGACGCACGCTGCGACATCGGCGGCTGGCGGGAATCCAAGCGCTGTAATCGTCGTCGCCGATGCGGCCCCCGCGATGGCAATGTCGCGTGACGGCCTGCGATCGCGTTGGCTCGCAGGCCTCGCTTGTGCACTGCTGCTCGTCGTCGCCGGCGCCGTGGCGTGGTCGATGCGATGGCCCTGGCGAGATGCTGCGCGTACGACGGCCGACGACAGTCTCATCGTGCTGCCGCTGCAGGTCGATGGCTTGCGCGAAGATGGCTGGGTACGGCTGGGTACGATGGACCTGGTTGCCGATCGCTTGCGCGAAGCCGGGTTCAGCGTGCCGCCGAGCGAAAACGTGCTCGGCTTGTTGGGCGCGTCGTCGCCATCTGCGCAGATCGATGCGGCAGCGCTGCGTGCCGGCGCCGGCGTGCGTCTGGTCGTACGCGGCAAGGCCGTGCGCAGCGCCAGCGGCTGGAGAGTCGAACTCGCCGCAACGCGGGCCGACGGCATCGCGGTGCCGGTTGCGTTCGCCGCCGGCGACCCCGTGCACGCCGCACGCGGCGCTTCCGATCTGCTGCTGGCGGCGCTCGGGCGCACGCCGCGACACGATGACGAGCGCGACATCGAGCTGGACGAAACGCTGCAGCGTGCACGCGCGGCAATGCTCGCGAATGAACTCGATACCGCGCGCACGATCCTGACCGCCTCGCCGCAACTGGCGCAGGCACCGGAGCGGCTTGCGTTTCACCTGGCCCAGGTCGACGTACGCGCCGGCCAGCTCGATCGTGCGGAAGCTGCGTTGACCCGCGTACTGGCGCAGCCGGCGACGGCCGGCGATGCGCGCTTCCACGCCCAGGTGCTGACGGCACGCGGATCCGTGCGCATGCGCGGCGGTGCCTTTGACGCGAGTGGCCGCGATTTCGAGGCTGCGATCGCGCTGCTGACGCCGGCAGGTCCCGCGCTGGAACGCGGTCATGCACGTGCCGGCCGCGCCAACAGTCGCGTAGCGGAACACCGCTATGCCGAGGCGCTGGCCGATTTCGCGGCCGCGCGCATCGATCTCGAGAGTGCAGGCGATGCACTCGCCGTCGCTCGCGTCGATGCGAATCTCGGCATGCTCGAGCTCTACCGCGGCCGGCCTGCCGCGGCGCTGGGCTATCTATCTGGCGCCGCTGACCGCTTCCAGACGTTCGGCGCGCTGCATGAACTCTTGATCGATCTGACCGGCCTGATCGATGCGCAACTGGCACTGCTGCAGCGCGACGAGGCGTGGCTCAGCGTCGAGCGCGCGTGGGCCCTGCGCGAGCGCATCACCGATCCGGATCAGCGCGTCGACTTGCTGCTCGATCGGGCGCAGGTGCTGATGGGACTCGGTCGCTATCGCGAAGCCGCCGCCGCGATCACGCAAGCGAACGCGAGCGCGACCTCCGGCAACCGCGTGCTGACGGCACGCCTGCGTGCGCTCGACGCGGAGCTTGCCTGGCGGCAGGGACGTTGGCGCGAGGCGGCGGATACGGCAGCCGTCGCACTGGCCGCGTGGCCGGTTGCGGGTGCCGACGGCGACCGCGCGGCGGTCCAATTGATTCGTCAGCGCGCGTTGCTGGCGCTGGGCGACAGCGATGCGGCCGCGATGGTGCTGGATCGCAGGCGCAGGCCGCCCGAGCGTGCACCGGAGCAGTCCGGCAGCGTTGCCGACGCCATTGCAATGGCCGAGTGGTCGCAGCACAGCGGTGATACGGCGGCAGCGACACGTTGGTTCGTGCACGCCGAGGCCAGCGCGGACGCGCGCGGCGTGCCCGCCGATATCATCGCGGTCGCGCGAGCGTACGCGCCGGTCCTGCTCGCTGCAGGCGAACGCGAGCGGGCCGTCGCCAGCATCGGCCGCGTCGCGCCTTGGGCCGCGCGCGATTTCGATTGCGCGCTGCTGCAATTGCAGCTGTTCCATCAACTCGACCAGCGCGAACCGTGGTTCAACGCGTTGCAGCTGGCGCAGCGGCTCGCCGGTGAGCGCGAGATTCCTGCTGCATGGCTGACGCCGCGCCAGCTCGACGCCGCTGCCGTGCGATTGAGCGAACGTGAATGAACCGGTGACGCGTTTGATGCGCACCATCAATGGATTCGCAATGCGGTTGTAGCGCGGTTGGAGTGTGCGCCGGCGTCCGAGCACCGACAGTGAACATCGATAGCGCGCCGTCTCAGGGCCGCCGCGCTCGTTCGCTCTTCCGTCTGCAGGAGTCGTCCATGAGGGTGTTTCCCGGTTCGTATCGCCGCTGGCTGGTGCCGGCTTTGGTGCTGTGCTGGCAGAGCGTATGCGCCGACAGCGTGAGCCTGACCGAACTGCCCGCACCGGAGGGCTACGCGGTCGCCGGCGTCTCCAACATCGCCGCCGACGGCACGGTCATCGGGGTGGTCTATCCCGATGGCTTTGTCGCGCGCTGGCAGCCGGGCGAGGCGCCGGAACTGCTCGGCGGCGGCCTCACGTTCACCCTGGACAACATCCTGCCGCTGATCTCCAAGGACGGCTCGACGATCGTCGCCGCCGGCTATTTCCCCGGCGACGGCGACGCGTTCGTCGCCGCGCCGGAGTTCTGGACCGGCGCTACCGATTGGGTGCGCATGTCCGGCATCACCCTGGGCGGCTCGTCGCCATTCGGCGTGTCCTACGACGGCCGCGCCCTGGTCGGTTCCGGCGATCCGGCGGTGCCGCCCGCAGAGGGGCCATGGCCGCAACTGCCGTGGCTGTGGACCGAATCGGGCGGACAGGTCGAACTCGCGCTGCCCGCCGAAGCGTTCAGCGGTCAGGCCTGGGCGGTCTCGGACGACGGCCGCGTCGCGGCAGGCTTCGTTGAGCTCAGCGCCGACGATCAGGCGCGCTACGGCATGCGCTGGGTCGACGGCGTACCGGTATGGATCACCGACGCGGACGGCCAGCGCGTCGGCCAGGCCATCGGCTGCAACAGCGATTGCTCGGTCATCGTCGGCGCCGGAAGGACGGACGCGGCCGGCAGCGCGCTCGCCTGGCGTTGGAGCGCGGAGGCCGGCGTGCAGTATCTCAATGCACCGCCCGGTACCGGCGCCGATGCGGTCGCCTACGCGTTCGAGTCGGACGCGACCGGCAACGTGATCGTCGGCAGCTATGTCGTGTTCGATCCGACGCTCGGGCCGACCAATCATGGCTTCCTGTGGACGGCAGCCGATGGCATGCGCGATATCTCCCAGTACCTGGCCGACGGCGGCATCGACTTCGGCGCGTCGGACTGGGTCGATCTGATCGTCGTCGCGGTCACGCCCGACGGCTCGACCTTGCTGCTCAGCGGCATCGATGCGGACTACATGCGCCGCCGCGCGGTCGTGCACATCGCGCGGGACGACGGGATCTTCGCGGACGGGTTCGAACCGATCGGTCCGTTCTAACGGCCGCTGCGGGCGGCGATCCGATCAGTAAAGGTCGATCGGATCGACATCGATCGACCAGCGCAGACGTCGCTCGCCAGGAATCGCGCCCACCTCGTCGAGCCAGCGCGGAAGAAAGGCCTGCAGCGCGGCACGTTCGGCGGCTTCGACCAGGAGCTGGCCGCGGAATGCGCCGGCGCGGCGCGGCATCGGCGCGTCCAGCGGACCGTGCAGCGCGATCGCATCCCCGACGTCGGCGGCCGCCTTCATCGCAGCGCCGAGGAAAGCATTCAAAGCAGACTTGTCCTTGCTTTCCGCGCGCAGCAGGGCGAACTGCGCGAACGGCGGCAGGCGCGCGTCGCGGCGATCCTTCAGCAATTGCCTGGCGAGCGCGTGGTAGCCGCCGTTGAGCAGAGTTGCGAGTAATGGATGCGCCGGATCGTGTGTCTGCAGGATGACCGTGCCTGCACGTTCGGCGCGGCCCGCGCGGCCGGCGACCTGCACCACCAGCTGACCAAGGCGTTCGCTGGCGCGAAAGTCGAGGCTGTGCAGTCCTTCGTCGACGCCGACCACGACGACCAAGGTCAGGTGCGGCAGGTCGTGGCCTTTCGCGAGCATCTGCGTGCCGACCAGGAGGCGCACGCCCTCGCTCGAAAGGCTGTCGAGCAGGGCGTCGCGCGTGCGCCGCCCGCGCGTCGTGTCGCGATCGACACGCACGATCGGCACCGTCGGGAAGTGCGCGGCCAGCGCTTCTTCGAGCCGTTCGGTGCCCTGGCCGAGCGCGTGCAGCGCGAGACCGGCGCACGCAGGGCACGCGCGCGGCAAGGCTTGCTCATGGCCGCAATGGTGGCAACGCAGGCGGCCGGCGGCGCGGTGCAGGGTCAGTGCACGCTCGCATTGCGGGCATTGGGCGCTCCAGCCGCAGTCGTGACACATCAGCACCGGCGCGTAGCCGCGACGGTTCTTGAAGATCAATGCCTGCTCGCCGCGTGCGATGCAGTCGGCGATCGCGTCCAGCGTGGATCGGGCGAGGCCGTGCTGGAGGGTCTGCTTGCGCAGATCGACCACGCGCAGCGCCGGCGGCTGTGCGAGGCCTGCGCGATGGCTCAGTCGCAGCAAGCGATAGCGCTCGGCATCGACGTTGGCGAGGCTCTCCAGCGATGGCGTCGCACTGCCCAGCACGATCGCCACGTCCAGCGCCTTCGCGCGCATCACCGCAAGGTCGCGTGCGTGATAGCGGAAACCCTCCTGCTGCTTGTACGAGGCATCGTGTTCTTCGTCGACGATGATGACGCCGGGATCGGGCAGCGGCACGAACAGCGCCGAACGCGTGCCGACGATCACTTTCGCCTCGCCGCGTGCAGCGGCAAGCCATGCGCGCGCCCGCTCGCTTTCGCCGAGACCGGAATGCAGTGCGGCGACGTCGATGCCGAGGCGTTCGCGAAAGCGGCGCAGCGCCTGCGGCGTCAGCGCGATCTCCGGCACCAGGACGAGCGCCTGGCGCCCGCGTTGGAGGCAGGCGCGGATGATATCGAGGTAGACCTCGGTCTTGCCGCTGCCGGTGACGCCATCGAGCAGGAAGGATGCAAATCCTTTCGCGGCGATCACGCTGTCCGCGGCCGTGCGCTGCTCGGCATTCAGTGCAGGTCCTGCGACAGGCGCAGGCGCGATGGCCGACGCGGCTACGCGCACGCGCTCGATCCAGCCTTGCGCCAGAGCACTTCGCACGACCGCCGCCGAAGCGCCACTGCGCACGCGTGCCTGCGCGATCGGCAGCGGGCCGGTCGCAAGTATGTTCAGCAGCGCATCGACATGCGTGCCGCGACGGCGTTTCGGATCGGCGTGTGCGGCCGTGCCGGCGGCGGTCGACTGCAGGGCCTCGATGCCGGTCAGCGGCAGCTCGCGGGTGGCGCGCAAAGCCACCGGCAGCGCCGCCTGCAGTACTTCGCCAAGGGGATGGTGGTAGTAGCGTGCGGCCCAGCGCAGCGTCGCCAGTAACTCCGGTGTCAGCAGAGGACGCTCGTCGAGGACGCGCTCGATTGGTTTCAGCTTGTCGTCGTCTAGATCGGATGCCTCCGCCCGTTCGACGACGATGCCGACGACCGTGCGTTTGCCGAACGGAACCAGCACCCTGCAGCCAGCCACCGGCGCCACGCCGATGGGCGCGCGATAGTCGAACAAGGTGTTCAAAGGAACCGGCAGGGCGAGGCGCAGGATCGGGTGCATGGCGTCGGCAGGGCGCAAATCCGCGCGGCCGCCAGTGTAGCGGCGGCGCGCCTGCAATGCGGCTTTGGTTTGCCGAAGGTTTCTCACGAAACCATCAGGAAGTACGTTTAACTCCCTAGCGCAAAGGGGAAATTTTTGTTATCCACAACAATTGTGGATAACTCTGTGGATGACTGCCGCCGCGGCGGCTCCGGAAGCGCTTCCTCAGGCCTCCGCAGGCGGGTTGGCGAATGTTTAATCAATCTGTAATGCATCTTTAAAATCAATTACTTGCATTGTGACAATCGCTGTCATCGTGGGGTGCGGCGCAACATCGCCAAGCTCTCGAAGCGTGCGCAAAAATCTGTGCACAACCGCTTGACAGGGGGGTGTTTACGCGTTCCTCCAGCGCTGGCGCGGGTTGCGCGTCAACCGATGCTGCCGGGTCGCGTTGCATGGAGTCGAAAGGCCCCCGAAAGACGGATGTTGAATGCTTGCCGGATCCATCTTCATGAGCGGCTTAGACCGCATGCCCGACGCGCCCGCGACGCCCACCGATGAGTCGCCCGTGCTCGAGCGCTTCCTGCGCGAGAGCGAACGGCGCGCGCTGCGCATGGCTGAATTGGCCGCCGGCAATCGCGAGGAAGCGCTCGACCTGGTGCAGGACGCCATGTTGGGTTTCGTGCGCCACTATGCGGCGAGGCCGGCGGACGAGTGGCCGCCGCTGTTCTGGCGCGTGCTGGACAGCCGCATCAACGACTGGCACCGTCGCCAGCGCGTGCGTGGTCGCTGGCTCGGCTGGTTCGACCGTGCGGGTGACGACGACGAGCATGACGATCCGATCGCGGCGGCGCCCGACCCATGCGAACCTGGACCGCTGGCGCGACTGGCCGACAGCGAAGCCGGCATCGCGCTCGAAGCGGCGCTGCGCGCGCTGCCGCTGCGCCAGCGCCAGGCGTTCCTGTTGCGCCTGTGGGAAGGTCTGGACGTCGCCGATACCGCGGCGGCCATGCGTTGCAGCGAAGGCAGCGTGAAGACGCATCTGTGGCGCGCGTTGGCCAATCTCAGAAACACCCTGGAGAAGTATCGATGAACACGCCCCGCAAGCCGCTGGATCCGCGTGTGCCGACGGCCGCCGAGAGCGGTGCGCAGGAGGCGTGGGTCGAACGTGCCGTCGCCTTGCTCGACGAGTCTGCGCGCGATCTCGATGCGGCGACGCTGTCGCGCCTCAACCGCGCACGCCAGACTGCCCTGGCATCGCGTCGGCGGCCGCGTCAGCGCTGGTTGATCGGCGGCGGTTTCGCCGCGGCTGCACTGGCGCTGGTCGTGGCCATTGGCATCAACCAGCGCGCCGTGCCGCCGCCGGCGTTGTCGGCAGACGTCGCGGCACAGGAGGATCTCGACGCCCTGGTCGGCGACGACAGCCCGGATCTCTACGAAAATCTGGATTTCTACGCCTGGCTGGACGCGCAGCAGCAGGACGGCAATGGCTGAGATGGCTGACAGCATGGCGACGCTCGCAAATCGGCGCGTGCACCTGCGCGCAGCGTTTCGCGCGGCGTCGCTGATCGCGGCATCGGTGCTCACCTGCGAACGCTTGCAGGCGCAGCCCGCGACGATCGCCGACACCGCTGCTGCCGCGCCGCAACCGCAGAGCTGGTCGAGCCTGACGCCGTCGCAGCAGCAGGCGCTCGCGCCGCTGCACGATCAATGGAATCAGTTGCTGCCGGGCCAGCAGCAGCGGTTCCTGCGTATCGCTGCACGCTGGCAGGATGCAGCGCCGCCGAAGCGCACCGCGATCGAGCAGCGCATCGCCGACTGGGTTGCCATGACGCCCGAGCAGCGCGCGGCGCTGCGATCACGCTACAAGAAGTTTCGCGAGCTGCCGTCCGACCAGCAGCAGGATCTGCGCGATGCGTTCCAGCATTTCCGCGATCTGCCGCCGGATCAGCGCCAGGCGCTGCGCGAGCGCTTCGAGCGGATGAGCTCGGCCGAGCGCGACGCGATGCTGGCGAAGGCCGCGGCCGAACCGCCGCATCCGGGCTGGCAGCGCGTGTTCGCCGACGTGCCGCCCGAGCAGCGTGCGGCGACGCGCGCGCTCTGGCAAGGGCTGGATCGCGAGCAACGGCATGCATTGCGCCGGCATGCGCAAACCTTGCCGCTCGCCGATCGCACCGCGCTGCGCACGCGTCTGCTGGCGATGACGCCGGCGCAGCGCGGCGAGTTCATCGCGGCGCTGCCGCGCGGGCCGCAGCCCGTGCCGTAGCGGCACGCGCTCAGACGATCGTCAAGCTCGCGATCAGCGCGCCGGCGAGACCGAACGCGAGCAGCACGATGTAGGAAATTCCGATCACGCTGTATTTGACCGACGTCATGAACCAGCCCTGCCGGTAGACTTTTTTCTGCATCAGGAACAGGTACACCGGCAGCCAGATCCAGATCGCGTCGCGCAGCAGGTTCAGCAGCGGCAGCGCGGCGGGAAGGCTCGTCACCGCCCAGCCGTGCAGCAGCTTGACCAGCGCGATCAGCAGCAGCGACATGAAGATGAAGGCGTGGCTGTGCAGCGCCACCATCAGGTGTTCCATGTAGAGCCGCCGCTTGAAGATGTAGAAGATCTTCAGCAGGACGGCGAACAACGGCACCAGCACGAACAGGGTCTGCGGTAGAACGGAAAACAGGCGCGCGACGGCCTGGGCGGGATTCTTGCGCGCCGACGCGACGTTTTCCTTGCCGTGTTCGGCCATCTCGTTGAGCTTGGCGTTGGCGAACGCGGGCAGCCAGCTCACGGCGATCGGATGGGTGACCGGATCGAACGGCACGCCGTCGAAGGACAAGGTGTCGTTCTCCTCGTTTTCGTTGGGATCGATCGGCGGTTTCTCGCCCTTGGCTTCCGCTTCCTGTTTCGCTTTCAGCCAGGCACTGCGCTTTTCCGCTTGCCTGCGCACTTCGGCCGCGGCCTTGTCGAGCCCTGCCGAGGCGGCGTCGCCCGTCGCCTTGCGCGCTTGCTCGATGCCATCGAGCGACGCTTTCATGCGCTCCTGCACTTCGGCTTCGCTTTGAGCGCGCTCGACGCCGCCGGTGTTGCCGGCGCCGACCAGATTGAAATTCTTGTCGTTGATGTTGAGGCTGATCTGGATCACGAAGAACGCGATCACGCAGAGGAAAAAGAACAGCCGAAACGGCGTCACGTAGCGCGTACGGCGTCCGACGAAGTACTCCATCGTCAGGTAGCCGGGACGGAAATACAGCGGCAGGATGCTGCGGAAGATGCGCGAATCGACATTGAAGATCGTGTCGGCGGCATCGGCCAACACGCTGGCGAGATGGCGAATCATGCCCTTCTCGGGCTGGCCGCAGGCGTAGCAGAACGGCCCGTGCATCGGTGCGCCGCAATTCGCGCAGGCCTTCATCGCCCTCGGCGTGCCGGGTGGAATCGCCGCGGCTTCGGACGTGCTCGCGGACGGGGCGGGTTCACTGCTCATCAAGGGTCCAGGCTCCGGTCAGCGCGAAAGAACGCACGCTCGGATAAGATTCCGCGCCCAGGTTCCCCCCGCATGCCCGCCATTCTACATAGCCGAAGGCAGCGTCTCGCGCGCGAGCTGCGCGTCACCTTGCGCCTTGCGTCGCCGCTGGTGTTCGGCCAGCTGTCGGCGATCGGCATGAACGTGGTCGATGCGCTGCTGGCGGGGCATCTCGACGCGCACACGTTGGCGGCGGTGGCGATCGGCACCAGCGTGTGGTCGCTGGCGATCGTCAGTGCGATCGGCGTGATGATGGCGCTGCCGCCGTCGGTCGCCCAGTTGAACGGCGCTGGCCGTCGCGGCGAGATCGGGCCGTTGTTCCGCCAGGCGCTGTGGCTGGCGCTCGGTCTCGGTGTGCTGCTCGGCCTCGGTGTTCGTTTCGGCGGCGCCTGGCTGGTCACGCAGATCGGTGTCGACACGCGGCTGCTGCCGGACACGACGCGCTTCCTGCATGCGATCGCATTCGGCGCTCCTGCATTGACCCTGTTTTTCGCGCTGCGCGGACTGGGCGAAGGCGTCCACCTGAGTCGTCCGACGATGTATTTCAGCCTGCTCGGCCTCGCCCTGCTCGGGCCGATCGGCTATGTGCTGATGTACGGCGCCCTCGGCGTGCCGCGCCTCGGCGCTTTCGGCAGCGGCATCGCCACCGCGCTGGTGCTCTGGTTGCAGACCATCGCGTTCGCGATCTATGTCGCCATCAGCCGGCACTATCGCGACCTGCAACTGGCCGCGCGCTTCGAGCCGCCGCAGTGGAAGGTGCTGCGCGAGCTGCTGCACATCGGCGTACCGATGGGCGTGACCCTGCTGATGGAGGCGGGTCTGTTCGTCGCGGTCGCGCTGATCGTCGGCACGCTCGGCACCGATGTGGTCGCCGGTCACCAGGTCGCGATCAACGTCGCCTCGGTCACGTTCATGGTGCCGCTCGGTCTCGCTCTGGCGACGACGGTGCGGGTCGGTCATGCGGTCGGCCGCAGCGACGCGCAAGGCGTGCGCGATGCGGGCCTGATCGGCATCCTGTTGACACTGTGCACGCAGTTGGTGTCCTCGAGCCTGATGCTGCTGCTGCCGCAGCGGATTGCCGCGCTGTACACCGGCGACGCCGGCGTCATCGCGCTGGCCGCGCAGCTGCTGATGCTGGCCGGCCTGTTCCAGTTTTCCGACGGCATCCAGGTGGCCGCGAACGGTGCGTTGCGCGGACTCAAGGACACGCGCATCCCGATGCTCATCACACTGTTCGCCTACTGGGGCGTTGGAATGCCGCTCGGCTGGTGGCTGACGTTCCGCCATGGCCTCGGCGCGCGCGGCATGTGGATGGGCCTGATCGCCGGCCTCAGCGTGGCGGCGCTGCTGCTGTCGCAGCGCTTCTGGAAGCTCGCCCGCCGCCCGCCGGCGCCGCCCGGCGTCTGACTTCGCCGGCATGCCGCGCGCCGCACAATCGAATATGCTGGATCGCAACGTAGCGCGCTGCCGTCGCGGCGCGACCTGGAGTACACGATGTCCACCGAAAAACCCGGCGTGATCGGCCGCTTCTTCCGCGGCCTCTGGAACGCGCTGAATTTCACCCGCCGGCTGGTCTTCAACTTGATCTTCCTGGTCCTGTTGATCGCGTTCTTCGCGGCCTTCTTCGCTGCACGGCCCGCATTGGCGCCGCGCACCGCGCTCGTCCTCGATCCGCGCGGTTCGATCGTCGAGCAGTATTCGAACGATCCGAGCCAGCGCGCATTGGCGAATTTCGCCGGCAGCGAGACCAAGGAAGTGCAGCTGCGCGACGTCCTGCATGTCATCGACGCGGCGGCGAAGGATGCGCGCATCGAGCGCATCGTGCTGGTGCCGGACGAGATCGCGGGAGCCGGGTTGTCCACGCTGCGCGAAATCGGCGCCGCGCTCGATCGCTTCAAGGCGAGCGGCAAGGAGATCGTTGCGGTTTCCGGCGGCATGGGACAGAGCCAGTATTTTCTCGCCGCGCACGCGAGCCGCATCCTGCTCGATCCGGAAGGCTCGGTCCTGCTCGAAGGCTTCGCCAATTACCGCAGCTATTTCAAGGACGCGCTCGACAAGCTCGGCGTGCAGGTGCACCTGATCAAGGTCGGCACGTTCAAGTCCGCCGCCGAGCCGTATATCCTCAATCAGGCCTCCGATGCGGCAAAGGAAGCCGACAGCTACTGGATGGGCGGCATCTGGCAGGAATACCTCGGCGAGATCGCCGCGCTGCGCAAGATCGACGCGGCGGCGCTGAGCGAAGACATCGCGCACTACGACGAACGCGTCGCCGCGCATTCCGGCGATCTCGCCACGCTCGCGCTCGATCAGAAACTGGTCGACGAGCTGGCGACGCGCGCGGAAGCGCGTGCGCAACTGCGCTCGGTCGGTGCAGCCGAAGGCAGCGATGGTTTTCGCCAGGTCGATTTCAAGCACTATCTCGCCACCCTCGGCAGCGATGCGTTGCCGCGCATGGGCACGGCACAGGTAGCGGTCGTCGTCGCGCAGGGCGAGATCGTCGGCGGCGAACAGCCGCCCGGCATGATCGGCGGCAAATCGACTGCGCAGCTCGTGCGCGCCGCGCGCGAGGACACCAGCGTCAAAGCGATCGTACTGCGCGTGAATTCGCCCGGCGGCGACGCCGGCGCTTCCGAGCTGATCCGCCGCGAAATCGCGCAGGCGCGCGCAGCCGGCAAACCAGTCGTCGTCTCGATGGGCGACGTCGCCGCCAGCGGCGGCTACTGGATCGCGATGGACGGCGACGAAATCTGGGCGCAGCCGACCACGATCACCGGCTCGATCGGCATCTTCGGCCTGTTCGCGACGGTGCCGGAAACGCTCGGCAAACTCGGCATCCATACCGACGGCGTCGGCACCACGCCGCTGGCCGGCACGATGGACATCCGCCGGCCGCTGTCGCCGCAGCTCGAGGCGATTCTCAACAGCGTGATCAAGCGCGGCTACAGCGAATTCATCGGCAAGGTCGCGAAGGCGCGCGGCAAGACACCCGAGGAGATCGATGCGATCGCTCAGGGTCGCGTGTGGAGCGGCAGTCAGGCGAAAGAACGCGGGCTGGTCGACAAGCTCGGCGGCACCGACGAAGCGATCGCCGCCGCCGCATCGCGCGCCAAGCTGGGCAAGGAGTATCAGGTGCGCTATGTCGAGCGGGAGATGAGCACCTGGGAACGCGTCGCGCTGAGCTTCGGCAACAGCGATGCGCTCGTGCGCGTGGCGCGCTGGAGTGGTTTCAGTTTGCCGGCTGGCGTGTTCGGCGCGAGCGAGGTCAGGCAAGTTGCAGGCGTCGTCGCGTCGCTCAATGGCCGGCGCTATGGCGCGTTCGCGCATTGCTTCTGCGAGTTGCAGTGACGGTAGGCACAAATTCGTAGCATCGCCGCTCCGGCGAACGCCGGAGCCGCGTGTCTTACTGCAACGAAGTCGCCAATCCGGCGTTTGCCGGGACGAAGAGTTAGGGTTGCACGACGTCGCACGCGTTGTTCACCCCGATCACATCGCACGGGCGGAGTGAGAACCAAGGGTCTTCCTCGCCGAACCAGAGACAACCATAAGCATCGAGTTCGAGAATGGGCAGCACCTTTCCTTCCATGACCTTGAGACGTGCAACGTCATCGTCCGGAAGATCATGGGTCAACCATGCGGGAATAGTGGGAATCAGTACGCGCTGACCGCTGTGAATCGGCTTTCCCTCGGCATCGATTGCGGGTAGCGGGTATCCCGGTGGCAGCGGTTTCGATGGCGGTTCGAAGAACGACATGTCAACCGCCGTTGTCGTCGATCGCTTTCTGCTGCGCCTTCGCCGCATCGTCGACGGTCTTCTGCACCGCCTTGGCTTTCTCCAGCGCCTTCAGCTGATCGTCGAACACGGTCTTCTGCCTGACCGGCGCGGCCGCCGCCTGGTGCGTGGCCTCGTCTTCGGCCTTGTGGCTGGAGCACGCGGCGAGCAAGGACACGCAGGCGGCGAGGGCAAGCGAACGGGTCATGGCATGCTCCGGGCAGCAGGATTGGTTAGAGTCTGCGCCGCACACCCGTCGCGGACAAGCAGGAGGAAGGCGCGATGACGAACCCGTCACGCTGGCGGCTCGACGGCCAGGCCGCCCTGGTCACCGGCGCGAGCAAAGGTATCGGCCTGGCCTGCGCGCGTGAGCTGGCCACCTTGGGCGCGGACCTCCTGCTGGTGGCGCGCGATGAAATCCATCTGGAGCAAGTGCGCCTGGAGCTCGCCGAGGAATTTCCTGCGCGTGAGATCCTGTTCTGCGCGGCCGACGTCGCCGAGGCGGAGCAGCGCCTGGAAGTATTCGACTGGATCGCCGATCTCGACGTCGAGCTGTCCTTGCTTGTCAACAACGTCGGCGGCAATACGACGAAACCGGCGCTCGATTACGCGCTCGACGAAGTGCGCGCGCTGGTCGAGACGAACGTTCTCAGTGCGTTCGAAATGTGCCGTCTCGCGCATCCGCATCTGGCCGAGCACGGCAATGCCGCGATCGTGAATGTCGGTTCGGTGTCCGGTCTCACGCACGTGCGCACCGGCGTACCATATGGATTCACCAAGGCCGCATTGCATCAGATGACGCGCAACCTCGCCTGCGAATGGGCCGAGGACGGCATCCGCGTCAATGCGGTCGCGCCCTGGTACATCCGCACGCAGCGCACCGAGGGTCCGCTCGCCGATGCGGATTATCTGGAGGAAGTGCTCGCGCGCACGCCGATGGGGCGCATCGGCGAACCGGAAGAGGTCGCTTCGGCGGTGGCATTCCTGTGTCTGCCGGCGGCGAGCTATGTGACCGGCGAGTGCATCGCCGTGGATGGTGGATTCTTGCGTTACGGGTTTTGAAACAGCGCGCAGTTCCATCTAATCGGCAAGCTGCCATTGATGGCCGAAAACGGCGAGTCGACGCTGCCGATCGGCGCTAGCATGCCCCCATGCACGTTCCCGCCAACAGTCTTACGATCGACCATCGCGCATGCGAGCGTGCCCGCAAGACGCGCGACGCGCGCTTCGACGGCCTGTTCTTCACTGCCGTCACGTCGACCGGCATCTACTGCCGGCCGACCTGTCCGGCGCCGTCGCCTAAGGCGCACAACATCCGCTACTACGACAGCGCTGCCGCAGCGGCGGCGGCCGGGTTCCGGCCGTGCCTGCGCTGCCGACCGGAAGCGGCGCCGGGTTCGCCGCTGCATCGCGCTAAGAGCGAACTCGTCGCCGGTGCGTTGCGGCTGATCGAGCAGGGCGCGCTCGACGCCGGTTCATTGCCGCAATTGGCAGCCCGCGTCGGCGTCGGTGAACGGCATCTGCGCCGCGTGTTTGCGGAAGAACTGGGTGCAAGCCCGCTCGATGTCGCGGCGACGCGGCGGCTGCTCTTCGCCAAGCAACTGCTCGGCGAGACCATGTTGCCGATGACGACGATTGCGCAGGCGGCCGGCTACGCAAGCCTGCGCCGCTTCAATACCGCTGTCTCCGCGGCGTACGGCAAGCCGCCAAGCGCGTTGCGCAAGATCCGCACTGCCGCGGCAGCGAAACGCAGCGGTGCTTCCCCGAATTCCGAATCCCCGCTCCCGAATCCCAGCCCCATCACCCTGCGTCTGCCATATCGCGCGCCATACGACTTCGCGCATCTGGCCGAGTTCTACGCGCGCCGCGCGATTCCCGGCGTCGAGCGGGTCGAGGTGGGCGAATATCGGCGCAGCTTCGTGCTCGATGATGTTCCGGGTTGGTTTGCGGTCGCGCCGATCGCTGGCGATTCCGCGCTCGCGCTGCGCGTGCATCATCCGAAGGCGAGCGCGCTCGCGGCGCTTGCGGCGCGCGTCAAACGCATGTTCGACGCCGACGCGGATCCGCGTGCGCTCGCCAGCGTGTTCCGGCGCAGCGAACTGCTCGCGCCGCTGATCCGGCGTTGGCCGGGACAACGCCTGCCGGGCGCTTGGGAGGGCTTCGAACTTGCGGTGCGCGCGGTGCTCGGCCAGCAGGTCAGTGTCGCCGCGGCTCGCACGTTGGCGGCACGCGTGGCCGCCACGTACGGCACGTCGTTCGCACCGGGCGAAGCCGTGGGTTTGCATGCGCTGTTTCCGACCCCGCAGCGGCTGGTCGACGCGGAACTCGAAGCGCTCGGCATCACGCGTGCGCGCGCCGCGACGATCCGCGGCCTCGCGCGCGCCGTGCTCGATGGCCAGGTGCAGTTTCGCGCCGAACAATCGCTCGCCGCGTTCGAGCGCGCTCTCGTCGCGTTGCCGGGCATCGGTCCATGGACGGCGCATTACATCGCGATGCGCGCATTGACGCAGCCGGATGCGTTCCCGGCCGCGGATCTGGTCCTGCGCCGCGCGGCAGGACAAGGTCGCATGCTCTCCACGCGCGAACTCGAAAGCCTGAGCGAGGCCTGGCGGCCGTGGCGCGCATACGCGGTCATGCTGCTGTGGCGCGCCAGTTGAACGGTGCGATCAAGGATGCTGCTTTGGATTTGCGGAGGGCGCTGCACGTCATGACAAGGAACGCCGCCATGGACTACGACTTTCTCGAAACACCGATCGGCCGTCTATTGCTGGTCGCCGACGAGCGTGGCCTGCACTATCTTGATTTTCCGAGCGCCGAGCAGGACGAGCGCATCGAAGCCGGATGGACGCGCGATCGCCGTCATCTCGGCGCCGTCATCGCGCAGCTCGAAGCGTACTTCGCCGGCGACCTGCTCGAGTTCGATCTTGCACTCGCCGCCCAGGGCACGCGTTTCCGCCAGACGGTGTGGGACGAGCTCGTGCGCATTCCGTATGCGCAGACCATCAGCTACGGCGAACTTGCGCGGCGCATCGGTCAGCCGGCGGCGAGTCGCGCGGTGGGCGCGGCGAACGGTGCGAACCCATTGCCGATCATCGTGCCGTGTCATCGCGTGATCGGCAGCAGCGGCGCGCTGACCGGATTCGGCGGCGGACTGCCGACGAAACGCTGGCTGCTCGAGCACGAGCGACGTCACGCACCGCGCAGCGCATTTGCTTTGCAATGACGTATTGACGCCGCAGCGCCCGCGTGGCAAGCGCTGCGGAAATCACACGCACAGGCGTTCTCGCTTATCCACAAAGCCTGTGGACAATGTTCGGGATAAGCATGTGGAGCAACTCGCGTGAGCCGCATGGGCGCTGCGTTTGCGGCACTTTGCGAAAAAAATCGCCAACGCAGTTGGCTACACGAAAGTGCGCGTTCGTCAACAGCCGCGCATGCGTTCGCGCAAATCATCGGCTTGCTGCTCGAGCGGCGCTTCGGCATCCATCGACACGCTGCGGATGCGCGCGAGCACATCATCGAGCTGGCTTTGCAGATAGGCGCACGCTTCCTGCGGCGCGGCGCGATGGCAGCGATCGTCGACCCAGACGTAACCGCCCGCGACCGCTGCAGCGAGACGTGATGGCTGTTGTCCGCCGCGGCCAGGAGGACTCGGGCCGAATGCTTGCGCGTCTTCGAGGACGCCGAATGGCACGGCCGCGCCGCCGCCTTTGCCGTTCTGGCTGATGTAGCGGGTGCCGTCGTAGCGACTGCACAGGAAGAAGCTCGGTGGCGGGATGCGCGGTGCGGACGGCAGCGCACGCGTTGGCGTTCTCGCCGGTGCCGGCGCATTCGATTCGGCGGATTCCTCCGCAGCAGCCGGCGCCACGTACGGATCGTTCGGTAGCGACAGACGCTGCTGCTTTGCGCCAGTTCTGCAGGGCTGGTCCTGGAAACTCACGGAGCCATCGGCGCGCGTGCACTTGTACGCGCTGGCGGCCTGCGCAGGCACAGCCGCTTGCGCAGCCATTGCACTCAGAAGCAGCGGGATGCGGAGCATGGTGCGACGCATCCCGCGAGTCTACGCCGCTACCCTGCGGCATGGCGGCCTCACCAGGGCAGTGTCTGGCCGAGGTGGAAGTAGCCGCCGTTCGGGCCGTCCGCGCCGATCAGTGCGAGCTCGACGCTGGTCTTGGCGCCTTGCGGGATGTCGATCTCGCCTTCGCCCTTGTTCATGTCGGTCTTCACGTAGCCCGGATGGATCGTGTTGACCTTGAGCGTGCTGTCGCGCAGCTCATAGGCAAGTTGCACGGTCCACGCATTCACCGCGCTCTTCGACACGTTGTAGGCGGGCACCTTGAAGTCGTAGATCGGCGAAGCCGGATCCGAGTGCAACGCGAGCGAGCCGAGCAGGCTGGACACGTTGACGATGCGTCCGGCCGGGGACTTGCGCAGCAGCGGCAGGAACGCCTGCGTGACGGCGATCAGGCCGAACAGGTTGGTATCGAACGTCGTGCGCCAGGTATCCAGCGTCTGTTCCGACACCTTCTTCTGGACATCGTCGAGAAGGATGCCGGCGTTGTTGACGAGGATGTCGAGATGGCCGTGCTTTTGCTCGACCTCCTTCGCCGCCGCAGCGATGCTGGCTGCGTCGGTCACGTCGATCGCGACCGCCTCGGCGTCGAGGCCTTCGCCTTGCAAGGTCTTCGCTGCTTGCGCGCCCTTGGCGAGCTCGCGCGCGCCGACGATGACGTGCACGCCTTGCTGCGCGAGCTGGCGTGCGGTTTCGAGGCCGATGCCGCGCGTGGCGCCGGTGATGAGGGCAATTTTCTTGGTCATGGGGATGGCTCTCTTCGGAAGTGATTTTTTGGTGCGTCGTTGCGGTGCAAGCTGCAATCGGATGTCTGCGTGCTTTCCGGTGAAGAGGCCAGGCCCCGACGTTCGCCGGAGCGATGGCCGGATAGAATCAGTGATGCGGCGCGGGCGTGAGCGCGGGGGCAGCGGCGCTCGCTTCAGCCCGCTGCGCGCGTCGCGCACGGCGGCCGCGCACGAGCAGGTAGAACACCGGTGTCAGCAACAGGCCGAAGAAGGTCACGCCGAGCATGCCGGAGAACACCGCCACGCCCATCGCACGGCGCATTTCCGCGCCGGCACCGGTCGAGGTGACCAGCGGCACGACGCCCATCACGAACGCGAGCGAGGTCATCAGGATCGGACGCAGGCGCAGGCGGCACGCATCGAGCACGGCCTGCCACACGGTCTCGCCATGCGCTTCACGATCACGCGCGAATTCGACGATCAGGATCGCGTTCTTGCACGCGAGGCCGACCAGCACGATCAGGCCGATCTGCGTGAAGATGTTGTTGTCGCCGCCGGTGATGAGCACGCCCATGATCGCGCAGAGCAGACACATCGGCACGATCAGCACGACCACCAGCGGCAGCGACAGGCTCTCGTACTGCGCGGCGAGCACCAGGAACACCAGCAGCACGACCAGCGGGAAGATGTAGAACATCGTGTTGCCGGCAAGGATCTGCTGATAGGTGAGGTCGGTCCACTCGTAGGCCATGCCGTTCGGCAGTTCCTGCGCCAGCACCTCCTCGATCGCGGCCTGCGCCTGGCCGGTGCTGAAGCCGGGCGCGGGACCTGCGTTGATCTCGGCAGCGAGGTAGCCGTTGTAGTGCGGCACGCGATCGGGGCCGGAGATTTCCTTGGCGGTGACGAAGCTCGCCAGTGGAATCATCGTGCCGGCCGCGTTGCGCGTCTTCAGGCGGCCGATGTCCTCCGCGCTCATGCGGAAGCCCGGCTCGGCCTGCGCGTTGACCTGATAGGTACGGCCGAACAGGTTGAAGTCGTTGACGTAGAGCGCGCCTAGATACATCTGCATGGTGTCGTAGATGTTCTGCAGCGGCACGCCGGCCGACTTGGCTTTCTCACGATCGACGTCGACGTCGATCTGCGGCACGTTGACCTGGAAGCCGGAGAACGTGCCGGCCAGTTCCGGCCGCTTGCTCGCCTTCGCGATTACGTTCTGCAGCTGCTTGTACAGCTCGTCGGCGCCGAAGTTGCCGCGATCCTCGAGCTGCAACTTGAAGCCGCCGATCGTGCCGAGGCCGTTCACCGGCGGCGGCGGGAAGATCGCGATGAACGCGTCCTGGATCTGCGCGAACTGCGCATTCATCGACTTCGCGATCGCGCCGGCCGAACGCGAAACGTCGCGGCGCTCGTCGAACGGCTTCAGCGGCGTGAACGCGATGCCCGAGTTCGGCGCATTGGTGAAGCCGTTGATCGAAAGGCCCGGAAACGCCGGCACCGATTCCACGCCGGGCGTCTTCAGCGCGATGTCGGTCATGCGCTTGACCACCGCCTGCGTGCGGTCGAGCGTAGCCGCGTCGGGCAGCTGCGCGAAGCCGACCAGGTACTGCTTGTCCTGCGCCGGCACGAAACCGGACGGCGTGTGCGCGAATCCGTACAGCGTCACCGCGATCAGGCCGGCGTAGATGAAGAGCGCGATCGAGCTGCGTCCAAGGATGCGGCTGACGGTGCCCACATAGCCGTTCGAGGCGCGCGTGAAAAAGCGATTGAACGGGCGGAAGAACCAGCCGAGTGCGCCGTTGAGCAGACGCGTGAACGCATCCGGCGGCGCGTCGTGCGCCTTCAGCAGCACGGCCGACAGCGCCGGCGACAAGGTCAGCGAGTTGAACGCCGAGATCACCGTGCTGATTGCGATTGTCAGCGCGAACTGCTTGTAGAACTGGCCGGAAAGGCCGCTGATGAACGCGGTCGGCACGAACACCGCACACAGCACCAGCGCAGTCGCGATGATCGGCCCGGTCACTTCCTTCATCGCCTGCACGGTAGCGGCGAGGGGCGCGAGCCCTTCCTCGATGTTGCGCTCGACGTTCTCGACGACCACGATCGCATCGTCGACGACGATGCCGATCGCCAGCACCAGGCCGAACAGCGACAGCGTATTGAGGCCGAAGCCGAACAAATGCATAACGCCGAGCGTGCCGATCAGCGAGACGGGCACGGCGAGCAAGGGAATGATCGATGCGCGCCAGGTCTGCAGGAACACGATGACGACGATCACGACCAGCGCAATCGCTTCGAGCAGCGTGTGCAGCACCGCCTCGATCGAGCCGCGCACGAACACGGTCGGATCGTAGGCGACGTTGTAGTCGACGCCTTCGGGGAAGCTTTTCTTCAGCTCCGCCATCTTCGCGCGTACCGCGTCGGAAATCGCGATCGCGTTGCTGCCCGGACGCTGGAAGATCGGGATCGCGACGGCCGTCTTGTTGTCGAGCATCGCGCGCAGGGCATAGTTGTCCGAGCCGAGTTCGACGCGCGCGACATCGCGCAGGCGCGTGATCTGGCCCGAGGTACCGGTGCGGATGATGATGTTGGCGAAGTCTTCCTCGCTGACCAGGCGCCCCTTCGTATTCACCGCGATCTGGAAGTTCGGCTTGGACGGATCATTCGCCGGCGCGGCGGCGGAGCCGAGCTGGCCGGCGGCGACCTGCACGTTCTGCTCGCGGATCGCGTTGGCGATATCGGTCGCGGTGAGGCCGCGCGCGGCGACCTTGTCCGGGTCGAGCCACACGCGCATCGAATAATTGCCGCCGCCGAACTGCTGCACGTCACCGACGCCGTCGAGGCGCGAAAGCTCGTCCTTGACGTGCAGCAGCGCGAAGTTCGACAGGTAGTTCTGGTCGTAGCGGCCGTCGGGCGAGGTGATGAACACCGCGACGGTGATGTCCGGCGAGGCCTTCGCCGTGGTCACGCCGATGCGCTGCACGTCCTGCGGCAGCTTCGGCGTCGCCTGCGCGACGCGGTTCTGCACCAGCACCTGCGCCTTGTCGACGTCGGTGCCGAGCTTGAACGTCACGGTCAGCGTCATCACGCCGTCGGAGGTCGACTGCGAGTACTGGTACAGCATGTCCTCGACGCCGGTGATCGCCTGTTCGAGCGGCCCGGCGACGGTGTCCGCGATGACCTTCGGGTTGGCGCCCGGATAACTCGTGCGCACGACGACCGTCGGCGGCACCACTTCGGGGTATTCCGAGATCGGCAGCGAGGGAATAGAGATCAAGCCGGCGAGCAGGATCAGCGCCGACAGCACGCCGGCAAACACCGGTCGCGTGATGAAGAATTGGGAGAGATTCATGGTCGTGTGTCCCTTGGGACGTACAGAGTTTTCGCCGCTCGCCAGTCCGGCGCGTGCCGGAATCGAGTGCCCTTCGGCGCGGGTCGCGAGGGACTCGTGTCCCGGCGTGCGCCGGGACGACAAGGCTGGAATTTCAGGTCAGACGGATCGTGCGCGAAATCGGTGTCAGCGCTGTGCGCTTGCGCTCGGCGACGTGCGCGCCGCGGCAAGGGCTGGTGCAGCCGGTTCTGTGCGCGGGGCGACCTGCGCCACGCCCTGGCGATTGGCATCCATGTCGACCTTGGTCGGTTTCACCGCCATGCCCGGACGCACATGCTGCAGGCCGTTGACGACGATCACATCGCCGGCGGCGAGGCCCTGCTTGACGACCCGCAAGCCGTCGATCGATGCGCCGAGTTCGATGAAGCGGTACTCCAGCGTGTTGTCCGGCTTCAGGGCGAAAACGAACTTCTTGCCGAGATCGGTGCCGACTGCGCGATCGTCGATCAGCACGGTGTCGCGGCTGTTGCCGCCGACCAGCTTGATGCGCGTGAACAGGCCGGGGGTGAAGCGGCCGTCCGGGTTGTCGAATACGGCGCGGCCACGGATCGTGCCGCTCTGCGGATCGACCTGGTTGTCGACGAAGTTGAGACGCCCTTCGTGCGGATATCCCTGCTCGTCGATCAGCCCCATGAAGACCGGGCTGGCGCCACCCTGGCTCTGCGCGCTGGTGCCTGCAGCATGCGCAAAGCGCAGGTAGGTCTGCTCGTCGGCATCGAAGTAGGCATACACCGGGTCATCCGACACGACCGTGGTCAACACGCTGGTGATCGACACCAGATTGCCCGGCGTGATCAGCTTGCGCGAGACGCGGCCATCGATCGGCGCGCGTACCTCGGTGAACTCGAGATTCAGGCGCGCGGTTTCTAGCGCGGCCTGAGCCGAGCCGATATCGTCGGCGCTGGTGCTCGCCGACGTCAGCAACTGGTCGTAGTCCTGCTGCGAGATCATGTGCTTGGCGACCAGGCTCTTGCCGCGGTCCTGATTCGACGCCGCCAGCGTCGACGACGAGCGCGCATGCTTGAGCGCGGCGTTCAGGCGGTCGACCTCGGCCTGGAACGGCCGCGGATCGATGCGGAACAGCAACTGGCCCTTTTTCACATGGGCGCCCTCGGTGAACGGGGCGCTCTCGATCACGCCGCTGACGCGCGGCTGGATCTGCACGCTGTCGATCGCTTCGAGGCGGCCACTGAACTCTTCCCAGTCGCGCAGTGGCCTGGCGATGACGGTCGCGACGGAGACGTCCGGCGGCGGCGGAGCGGCCGGGGCGCCGCCATTCGCCGCCGAACGCGTACAGCCCGAAAGTACCCAGGCGATGGCTAACAAAAGACTCAAGGTGAAAATACGCATGGCGGATTTCCTGTCGTTTCGATCCGGGATGACCCCATGGCAACGTCGCTACCTATACGGTGGCTGGCTTCACGCTGCGCTGCGGCTTGACTTCAAACCGCTGCGACTCGAAACTGCGTGTGTTACCGGTCAGTAACGTGTACTGTAGTGACCGGTCAGTAACATGTCAAGAGGAGTTCCAGCATGGGCGCCAAAGTGGCCGCCACCGGCGTCAAGGACGCCAGCCAGGACAAACCGCGGGTGCGCGATCGCATCTTCGACACGGCTTGCGACCTGTTCTACAAGCATGGCATTCGAGCGGTGGGCGTCGATGCGATCGCGAACGAAGCCGGCACCAACAAGATGAGTTTCTATCGCAGCTTCCCGTCGAAGGACGAACTGGTTGCGGAATATCTGCGCGACCAGGAAAGTGAATACTGGGCCTGGTGGGACGATTCCATCGCGGCCTTCCAGGGCGACGGCCGGCGTCAGATCGAGTCGCTGTTCGATGCCTTCCTTGAAATGAACTGCAGCAAGAAAAAGGTCGCCGACGTCGGCTGCAAGACCAGCCGCGGTTGTCCGCTCGGCAATGCGGCGGTCGAGATCGCCGACGACAACGAGACGCTCGGCGACATCGTGCACGACTACAAGTCGAAGATCCGCAAGCGCCTGCGCCTGCTGGCGCGCGAGGCCGGCGCAAAAGATCCCGACGTCCTCGGCGACTCGCTGATGCTGCTGATGGAAGGCGGCTACTACACGCGGTTGACGTTTCCGTACAATACCGGCCCGGTAGCGGTGGCCGCGCACGCCGCGCGCGTACTGCTCGACGCCCACCTCGCCTGAATCCCGCCCTGCGTGCCTCGCCGGTGCGGTTACGCGCGCGCCGAAGCCGTCTTTACGCCTTCAAATGAGAAATACGACACAATAACGCGTGCTTTGCGCGACCCCTGGCGCGCAAATTGCTCCGAATACGAAGGGCTTCGGATCATCCGCGTGAAACATCGTTTTGCCTTGAACGTCGCTTGGCTGCGAGTCTTCGCGTCAATCCTGCTGTGGGCGGTTACGGGCGCGTCTGCGCACACGCCGCTGGTCCTGGAACGGCTCGACCAGGACAGTCAGGGCGTTTCGGCGGAACAGATCGTTACCGGCAGCCTGGACCGCCGCTTCGTCGCCGAACCCTATGCCGCCCTCGTGCCCGCAGGCAGCCATGACGTGTGGTATCGCTTGCACCTCACGGCGGACTGGTCGTCCTCGCGGCCGCCGGTGCTCACCATCCAGGATCCGCAGGGCCTGTCGATCACGGCCTACCTGCCGCCAAAATACGCGCCCGATCAGCACAGCATGTATGACATCAGCGCGAGCACTGGATTCTCGCGGCACGCGCTGGTGCTGTTCCTGCCGCTGGGCTTGCACGCGGGCACGCCGGTGTATCTGCGCGTCGCGCCCGAAAAAGCGGTGCCGCGCAGTATTCAGGTGATCGACGTCATGGACGCGCGCGTGGCCGACCTGGTGCGCGCGCGGCTCGACGTGCTGTTCCCGGCGATCCAGCTGGCGACGGTGCTCGTCATGCTGTGCTTCTTCGTCGCCTTGCGCGAACGCATGTACATCTATTTCGTCGGCCACGTGTTCTTCTGCGTCATCTACGAGTTGTATGCGTTCGGCATCGGCTATGAATTCTGGCCGCTGAACCTGTTGTCGTCGTTGCATGTGCGGCCACTCTGGTTCGCCGCCGCGCTCGCGTCGATTCTCTTGATCGAATTTTCCAGTCGCTTCCTCGAACTCAAGCGCATCGCGCCGCGCATCGATCGCCTGCTGGCCGCGTTCCGCTGGCCGTTCGCGCTGCTCGCGGTCTGCGCGGCGATCCCGCCGCTGTCGACCGGCTGGTGGATCGAAGATGCGCTGTCCATCGCCGTGCTGGTCGCCGCGCCGCTGCTGATCGTCGCCGGTGTCCTTGCCTGGCAGCATGGTGGACGGCGCGGCGGGTTCTATCTGTGCGCCTGGATCCCGGGCCTGCTGTTCGTCATGCTGCGCGTGCTGCAACTGACACTGCTGTGGCCATTGCCGATATGGCTGGAGTTCGCGGTGCCGGCCGGCTTTGCCTACGCGAGCATGGTGCTCGCGTTCGGCCTGGCCGACCATACCTTGTCGATCCGTCACGAGCGCGACGTCGCCCATCGCCTGGCCGAACACGATGTGCTGACCGGCGTGCTGAACCGCCGCGCGATTCTCGCGCGTCTGCGCGCTGCGTTCCTGCAGGCGCGCGAGAGCGGCGAACCGCTGACGCTGCTGTTCCTCGATCTCGACCATTTCAAGCGCGTCAACGACAGCTACGGGCATCGCGCCGGCGACCAGTGCCTGCGCGCGATCATCGGTCCGATCGCCAGCGAGCTGCGCCAGGGCGATGCGCTCGGCCGCTACGGTGGCGAGGAGTTCCTGGTCGTGCTGCCGGGCGCCGGTGCGGCGGACGCCGAGGTCGTCGCCGGACGCATTCGCAACCATGTTCAAGAGACGCCGATGCTCGTCTCCGGGACGCGCATCGGACTCACGTTGAGCGTCGGCATCGCCGCACTCGACAACGACGTGCCGACGCCGGACGACCTGATCGAGCGCGCCGACGCCGCGCTCTACCGCTCGAAATCGGCCGGGCGCAACGTCGTCAGCACGCACGCGCCGTTGCTGCGCACCTCGAACGCGACCTGATCGGTGCACTAGCTTCACCGCTTTGCGTAGGGCATGCCGGTGCGCGCCAATGAACCTGCGGCAGCATCGCTGGATGCGCGAGCATGAAAACGGCGCGCTCGGCCGAGCACTCGAACGCCTGTACGCGCAGGTCGCCGGAGAATGCGGCGCTGGCGTGGGCTCAGCGCGCGCGCTGCACGCCAGGCAGCGCTGCTATACGCGCGTATTCGCCACTGTTGAAGCGATCGGGCTGCGCCAGCCAATCCTCGATCATCGCCGTCGCATCGTTGCCCCAGAACAGCAGCTCGCCGATCTGCAGTGTCGGCACGCCGAACACGCCGGCGGCGACGGCGGCCTCGGTATTGGTGCGCAATGCCGATTTCACGGCGTTGCTGGCGAGGGCAGTCGCCGCGTCGCGCACGCCGAGTGCGCGTGCGACCTCGCCGAGTTCATCGGCGTCGGCTCCGCTGCGGCCATCGCGCCACAGATGATCGAAAATCGCGCGCACCGCCGCCCAGTCGCAGCCTGCGGCAATACACAGGCGCAGCGCGGCCAGCGAATTGAACGGGTGTGCCGGCGGAAAGCGCAATGCCAGCCCTGCGCGCTCGGCATGCCATTGCACGAAGCGATACGTGAACTCGCGTTTGCTCGGAATCTCGGCCGGTCCGAGTTGGCCATGATGCTTCAGCACTGCGCCGAATACGATCGGCTTGGGCATGATCTCGAGGCGCTCGCGCAACGACAGGATCGTCGGCAACTGCAGGTAGGCGAATGGCGAAATGAAGTCGAAGTACCAGGTACAAGCCATGGCTGCGGATAACCGTCGAACAGGCGTGCAGCATAGCGCTGTCGGCGGCGCTCGGCGGCAGCGCTGATCCGTTGCCGTCGCGGTGCTGCGGGCCTTGCGCAGCGTGCATGGTTCGCGCTGCGGCGCAGGATTAAGATGCCGTTGCGGAGGAGCCTGCCGATGGTGTTGATTCACCGAATACACGCGATCGTGGCGCTCTTGCTGGTTGCACTGGCATCGGCGTCGACCCATGCGGCGGTGGAGCTGCATGCGACCGAGATCGCGGTGCTCGGCGACGTCGCCGACGAGGTCACCGTGCAGACGTTGCTCGGCGGCCAGCACGAACGGGAATTCCAGCCGGCGCCGCAAGCGTTGCTGCGTGCCGCGAACGATCGTCCGGCCTAATATCGGCTGCGGCTCTCTGCAGACTGGAATGCAACGAGTTCACCGTTGCTGGTGATGTCCGGCGACGTACGAGCGCGCCTCGTCGCCTATCTGCCGCCCGACTACACCGCCCAGGCGGCGAGTCCGTATGCGGCCGATCTCGATCCGCGCTATTCCCGTCACGCGCTGGTGTTCGAAGTGCCGCGCGACCTGCGCGCCGATCAACCGGTCTATCTCCAACTCGGCGCGCCGGGGCAAAGCCAGCCGATGCGCGCGCGCATCGTCGAGCAAAGCCAGTACCAGGTCCAGGATCTGCACCACGTTCGTCTCAGCGTCTTTTTCGCGAGCGTGCAGATGGCGATGCTGCTGGTCATGGCCTGCTTCTGGCTGGTGCTGCGCGATCGCGTGTTCGTCTACGTTCTCGTCTATGTCGCGGCGCAGCTGATCTATCAGAGGTTGGTGACCGGCGCGTTGTACGCATTGCCGGGCGCCGCATGGCTGGCGCCGCTCGGTTTTCACACGGGCCCGTTCGCAGCGATCGTGTCGACGGGTATGTCGATCAGTTTCATCATCGAATTCGCCGGACTGTCGCGCCATGTGCCGCGTCTGACGCATCTGTTGTCGGCACTGCGCTGGCCGTATCTGTTCCTCGCGCTCGCGCTGTGGCTGTCTTTCCTGCAGCCCGATCGCTGGCTGCCGAACGTGGTCAACGCCTTGCTCGTGGTCAGCACGACGGCGGCGCTGTATGCGGGATGGCGAGCCTGGCGCCACCGCAGCAGGCAGGCGGGATTTTCCTGATCTCGTGGCTGCCGCTGCTCAGCCTGACCGTACGGCGTGTCGCGCAGCTGCTGTTCGGCCTGCCGCTGCCGACATGGCTGGAGTATGGATTTCCAGCCAGCATGGCGTACGCCGCGGTCGTCATCGCAATGGGCCTGGCCGATCGCACGCTGCAGGCGCGGCGCGAGCGCGATGTCGCATCGGCTTACCCCGTTCGATCCGCTGACCGGCGGGTTGAATCGTCGCGCGATCTTGCGCGCTTGCAGGTCGCGTGCGTCGATGCGCGCCAGGCGCAAAGACCGCTCGCCGTGCTGTTCCTCGACCTCGACCACTTCAAGCGTATCAACGATGGCTACGGGCACGCCGCGGGCGACGCAGGCCGAACTGCGCGAAGCGGACCGGTTCGGCCGCTACGGCGGAGAAGAATTCCTGATCGTGCTGCGCGACGCGAACGAGCCGCTCGCGCGCTCGATCGGCGAACGCATCCGTGCACGCACCGCGGCCTTGCGCGCGGTCACCGGCGAGCACGAGCTGCGTCTGACGGTCAGCATCGGCATCGCGTTGTTCGACGAAGATTCGGGCAGCGCGGAAGCCCTCATCGAACACGCGGACATGGCGCTTTATCGAGCGAGGGCGCTGGGGCGCAACCGCGTGATGCAGTACCAGCCGGGCGGAAAAAGCCAGGTCGCCGGATTGCCCCAGCAGGCCTGAGTCGACGGACCTGGGCAAGGCGAAAAGCAAGCGCTCGACGTAAAGCGCACAGTGGGCGGGTTGTTGCCTTCGTGGCACGCCTCCGTCTCGCCGCGAACCGGCTCAGTGGAGTGTCTTGAACACCTGCGCATCGAATGCATCGACCGCAATCACTTCGTCGCGTGCCTCGCGCGCTTCGTTCAGCAGATCGTACTCGTCGCCGCTGATCACGCCGGCGCTGACGCCGAGCTCGTCGAGCATGTAACCGGGCGCGCGGTCGAGGCGGCCGCTGCGCACGGCGTCGCGCAGCTTGGTTTCGATCGGCAGCGCCAGCACGGCTTTTTCGAGCGCGGCCTCGAGTGCGCCGAGGCCGGGTTCGTCCGCCGGCGGAATGAACACGTCGGCGGTGAGGTGGCGGCGCGCTTCGCGGTCTTCGAGGATGTCGCGCGCGACCTCGCTGCCGAGGCGGTCGGACGGCGGCCGGAAGCGCGCGCCGAGCGGGAAGATCGCCAGCTTCAGCAGCAACGCGGCCCAGCGCACCGGCAGATTGTCGAGCACGCCGAGCAGCGCGTCCTGGATTCGGTACAGGCACAGCTCGACCGCCCAGCGTGCGAGCGCGTAGTTCGGCCGCGTCTTCGGCTCGTCGTGGTAACGCTTCAACACCGCGCTGGCGAGATACAGATAAGCCAGCGCATCGGCGAGGCGGCCCGAGAGTTTCTCGCGCCGCTTGAGCGAACCGCCGAGGATGCCCATCGCGGTGTCGGAGAGGATCGTGAACGCCGCCGAGAAACGCGACAGGTGCTGGTAATAGCGCGCGGTGTCGGCGACGCGCGGCACGCCGGCGAGGCGCGCGCCGGAAACGGCGAGCAGCTTGGCGCGGATGGCGCGCGTCACGAACAGATTCATGTGGCCGAAGATCGCACGATCGAACGCGGCGAGGTCATTCTTCGCGACAGCGTCGATTTCCTTCTGCACGAACGGATGGCAGCGGATCGCGCCCTGTCCGTAGACGATCATCGTGCGTGTGAGGATGTTCGCGCCCTCGACCGTGATGCCGATCGGCACCGCGTCCCAGGCACGCGCGAGCGCATTGCGCGGGCCGCGCTGGATTGCCGAACCGGCGCGGATATCCATCGCGTCGCCGACCACCTGGCGCATCGTGTCGGTCAGGTAGGCCTTGGCGATATTGCCGATCACGGCGGGCTCCTCGCCGGCATCGAGCGCGCCGCAGGTCAGGTTGCGCGTCGCGGTCATCAGATAGGTGAGCCCGGCGATGCGCGCCAGCGGCTCCTCGATGCCCTCGAAGCGGCCGATCGGCGTGTCGAATTGTTCGCGCACGGTGGCATACGCGCCGCAGATGCGCGTGGCCAACTGCGCCGCGCCGATCGACAGCGCCGGCAGCGAGATCGAACGCCCGGCGGCAAGCGATTCCATCAGCATGCGCCAGCCATGGCCGATCTGCTCGCGGCCGCCGATGATCGCCTCGTCCAGCGGCACGAACACGTCACGCCCGACGATCGGCCCATTCTGGAACGGCACGCCCATCGGATCGTGGCGCAGCCCGATCTCGACGCCGGGCGTGTCGCGCGGGATCAGCGCGCAGGTGATGCCGCGGTCCTCCTTGTCGCCGATCAAACGGTGCGGGTCCTTCAGGCGGAACGCGAGGCCGATCAGGCTGGCGATGGGTGCCAGCGTGATGTAGCGCTTCTTCCAATTCAGTCGCAGGCCGAGGACTTCCTGGCCATCGATGACGCGTTTCTCGACGATGCCTTCCGATTGCGTCGCCGCCGCATCGGAGCCCGCTTCCGGGCCGGTCAGCGCGAAGCACGGGATTTCCTCGCCGCGCGCGAGACGCGACAGATAGCGCTGCTTCTGCGCCTCGGTGCCGTAGTGCAGCAGCAGTTCGCCGGGGCCGAGCGAATTGGGCACCATCACGGTGACCGCCGCGGTCACCGACCGACTTGCTATGCGCGTGACGACGCGCGAATGGGCAAGCGCGGAAAAACCGAGTCCGCCGCATTCCTTCGGCAGAATCATGCCGAAAAAGCGCTCCTGCTTGATGAAGTCCCAGATCGGCGCCGGCAGGTCGCGCTGCTGATAAATCTCCCAATCGCTGATGCGGCGGCAGAGTTCTTCTGTCGGTCCGTCGAGGAAGGCCTGTTCTGCCGCGCTGAGCGGACGCGGCTGGAAGTCGAGCAGTTTCTGCCAGTCGGGCATGCCGGCGAACAGGTCGCCGTCCCACCAGACCGAACCGGCCTCGAGGGCGATGCGTTCGGTATCGCCGAGCCGCGGCAGCACCTTGGCGAAACGCGGCATTGCGAAACGCGACACCAGAGTCCGGCGCAGCGGCGGCAGCCCGAACACGAGTGCGAGCGTGACCAGCACGATCGCGCAGGCATCGAACAGCAGCCGCGCAGCCACGCCATCGAGACGCCAGCCGAGCAGCCACACGCCGGCAGTGGCGATCCAGGCGAGGAAGCCGAGACCGCGGAATGCGAGAACGAGGAAGACCAGCAAGGCGACAACGAAGGTCAGCAGCATGCGCGTGCCCGTGGTGGAATTCGAATCGTTCGATTATGCCTCGCGGGGTGTGTTCGGCGGCTGAACTCCCGGCGCGCGCCTGCCTATAATCGGCGCGCAGGCGATCGAGCAAAGGAGGCCCGATGAAGGACAAGCACGACATCGTCGCGAACTGGCTGCCGCGTTATACCGGTGCCCCGCTGGATGCGTTCGGCGAGCACGTGTTGCTGACGAACTTCGGCCACTACGTCGAACTGTTTGCCGAGTGGCACGACGTGCCGGTGCTCGGCCGCGACAAGCCGATGCCGAACGCGACCGCCGATGGCATCACGATGATCAACTTCGGCATGGGCAGTCCGAACGCGGCGACCGTGATGGACCTGCTCGGCGCGGTCGCGCCGAAAGCGGCATTGCTGCTCGGCAAGTGCGGCGGCCTGAAGAAGAAGAACCAGCTCGGCGATCTGGTCCTGCCGATCGCGGCGATCCGTGGCGAAGGCACCTCGAACGATTACTTGCTGCCCGAAGTGCCGGCGCTGCCGGCATTCCAGTTGCAGCGCGCGGTGTCGACGATGATCCGCGATCTCGGCCACGACTACTGGACCGGCACCGTGTATACGACGAACCGGCGCGTGTGGGAACACGATGTCTCGTTCAAGGAATACCTGCGCAAGACCCGCTGCATGGCGATCGACATGGAGACCGCGACGATCTTCGCCGCCGGCTTCGCCAACCACATTCCGTCCGGCGCGCTGCTGCTGGTGTCGGATCAGCCGATGATCCCGGAAGGCGTGAAGACCGAACTCGGCGACAAGCTGATCACCGCGAACTTCGTCGACGCGCACATCCGCATCGGCATCGAAGCGCTGAAGCTGGTGCGGCGTCACGGTCGCAGCGTCAAGCACCTGCGCTTCGAGCAGGAGATCGAGTGACTCGGTCGGAAAAGCTGAAAGACGAAAGACGAAAGATTGAAACACGAAGGACACGAAGGACGCGAAGAAGACAAGTTTCTGATCAATCCTTCTTCGTGCCTCTCGTGCCTCTCGTGCCTCTCGTGCCTCTCGTGCCTTTCGTGCCCTTCGTGGATCGGGCTTTGCTCGAGGCTCTACTTCAAAGCAAACAGCAGCCGCTCAATAGCGCGGCACGGACGGGTCGATTTCGCGCGCCCAGGCGTCGATGCCGCCTTCGACGTTCCACAGGTTGGTGAAGCCGTGCTCGCGGAAATGCTCGGCCGCGTTGCGGCTGGAAATGCCGTGGTGGCAGATGAAGGCGAGCGCGGTGTCCTTCGGCAGCGAGGTGAGGCGGGCGTGGGTGTCCGGCGTCAGCACTTCGCTGCCGGCGAGCGCAGCGATCGCGCGCTCGTGTTCCGGCCGCACGTCGATCAGCAGGAGGTCGCCGGCGGCAAGCCGCTGCCGCAGCGTGTGCACGTCGATCGACCTCAGTGCTTGCGGAGCGGCCGGCAGATGGATCGCGAGGCCTTCGCCATGCGGGGTTTTGGTCCAGTCGATCTGCGCGCCGCGTGCGCGCTGGGCGCTGGCGACATCGAAGCGGATCTTGAGGCCATTGGCGTCGACGACGATGTCGTTGGCGCCGGCTTCGCGCAGCTGGAACTGCGGCTGGAAGCGGCCATCGACGACCAGGAACAGCTTCGTCTCGCCGGCGTCGGCGAGCGCATTGCGGATCGCGGCGACGGCCGCGTCGGACACCGTGATGGCCGGTGGCGTACGATCGGGCTCTGCTACGCCGAGTACGCGGTGCAATTCGCCCGAATCGAACATCGACTGCACGATATCGGCGCCGCCGACCAGTTCGCCGTCGACGTAAAGCTGCGGAATCGTCGGCCATTGGCCGAATTCCTTGATGCCGGCGCGGATTTCATCGTCGGCGAGCACGTCGACCGTGGCGTAATCGTCGAGAACCGCATTCAGCCGGTCGGTCGCAGCCGCCGAAAAGCCGCATTGCGGCGCAGCGCGGTCCCCTTTCATGAACAGGACGACGCGGTGGCTGGCGAGCAATGATTCGATGCGGGCGCGCGTGGCGGGGGCGAGCGACATGGCGGATTCCGTAGGTGGGGAGGGCGATGATACGCCGCGGCCGCAGCGGCCGCGTTTGGTCGCTGCGGACTTATGGGCAATAATCCCCGCTGCAAGGGGATTCAGGCGGTTTCAGGGGAGTTTCATCATGGCTCGTCGCAAGTTACTGCCGATCGCGGTCGGCTTTGCTCTGTCGTCCACGGGGTTCGCGCAGACCGTGCCGGTGTCCTCAGTGCCGCCGGTCGACAGCACGATACCGATCACGTATGTCGGCTCGAATGCGCGCGTCTCGCTCGGCGTCGACGACCACGGCGACGTGCTCGGCGAGGTGCTCGGCATCCTCGGCAAGACCGACGAACATGCCTGGCTTGCCGAACTCTGGCTCGGCCAGGGCGGCGCCGGCGGGGTCCAGCTCGACTATCACTGGCTGCACGGCAGTGCCAGCGATGCGATCGACGAGCCCGACAGTGTCAGCGTGCTGAAGGCATTCGGCGCGTTCGATCAGAACCGCTGGAAGGATCGCAAGGTCTCGCTCGGCTTCGGCTGGGAGAAGAACGATTTCTCCGTCGACGGCTATCTGATGCACGCGACCAGCGGTTCGCGCTTTGTCAATCAGATCAACAGCAGCGTCGTCACCCAGATCAGCGGCAGCGACGGCGGCGGCGATTTCACGCAGACGCAGACGATCTACACGCTGACGCAGTATTTCGAGCACCCGTACGACAACGGCGTCGGCGTGCGCTTCGGCAAGTACTTCGACGATCCGCTGCTGCGCCTGCGCGGCGGCCTCGACTACGAACGCGGCAAGTACAGTTCCGACCAGGTGACCTTGTCGCTCGGTCTCGACAAGTATTTCAAGAACAGCGGCTTCAGCGTGTCGCTGCTCGGCGAAGCGCTGCGCAAGAGCGGCGATTTCGAAACCGGCGACAGGAACGACACGCGCGCATGGCTGCTGCTGCGCTACGACATCGGCCAGAACTATCGCGCGCGCGAACCGTATAAAATGGTCGAACGCGAACGCGCGGTGGTCGCCGATGCGCCGATTCCAGCCGAGCCGCAGGTCGTGCGCAACGAGGTCAAGCTCGACGGCGATGCGTTCTTCAACTTCGATCATGCGGAACTGCGGCCCGACGCGATCGCCGCATTGGACGAACTCATCGCGAAGCTGAAATCGAGCAGCCGCGTCAGTCGCGTCAGCGTGGTCGGCCACACCGACTCGGTCGGCTCGGTCGCCTACAACCAGAAACTGTCCGAGCGCCGCGCGGAGAGCGCAAAGCGCTATCTGGTCGCGCACGGCGTTCCGGCCGATCAGATCGACATCCACGGCGAAGGCAAGCTCAATCCCGCGTATCCGAACGACACCGCGGCGAACCGGCAGAAGAATCGCCGCGTCGACGTCGACTTCCTGACCATCGAGGAAACCACGATCGCACCGAAGCCGGTCGAGCCGTCGACCAAGTCGGTGATGGAATGGGTCAAGGAGCCGGTCAAGGCGGCACCGGCATGGATCGATCGCGCCCTGCGTGATCCGGCCGAGCACAAACGCACGGTCGACGTCTACAAGTTCGCCAGGTCGACCAGTACGACGACGCTCGGGCCGAAGGAATACAGCAATCATCCGCCGGTCGCGCACGACGACAGCGCAGCGGTCGCGGAGAACTCGGTCGACAATGCGATCGCGGTGCTCGCCAACGACAGCGATCCGGACGGCGATGCGCTCAGCGTGACGGCGGTATCGATGCCCTCGCACGGCACGGCTGCGGCGGCCGCGGGCGGCGTCACCTACACGCCGGCGCCGGGCTACCTCGGCGCGGACAGCTTCACCTACACGATCAGCGACGGCAAAGGCGGCACCGCGAGCGCCAGCGTCAACATCACGGTCAGCACGCCGAACCATGCGCCGATCGCCGGGCCTTTGTCGGTGGAGGTGCAGAAGGGCAGTTCGATCGACATTCCGGTGCTGCAGGCGGCTTCCGACCCCGACGGCGATCCGTTGACGGTGATCGCGGTCGAGCACACGGGGCCGATTTCGATCAACACCGTCTCGATCAATTCGGACGGCACCGTGCACTACCAGTCCAATCATGGCCAGTTCGGCGCGGACTCGTTCCAATACACCGTGTCGGACGGGCACGGCGGCACTGCCACCGGAACGGTCTCGGTGTTCGTGCACGAGAACCTGCCGCCGTTCTGACGACGCGGAAGGCGCCGCCCTCGCGGCGCCTCAGGCGGCTGCCGGCAGCGCCTCGGGCAGGACCGCTTCGGCACGGCGCAGCGCCAGCGAACGGCGCTGTTCGCTCCAGTGCAGCAGCTCGAGCGCCCCGTCGGGGTGCTCGACCAGGGTCGTGCAGTGTTCGACCCAGTCGCCGTCGTTGATGTAGAGCACGCCGTCGTGGTCGGCGATGCGACCGTAATGGATATGTCCGCAGATATGCCCGTCGAAACCTCCGGCGCGCGCGCCGGCAGCGACGCGCGCTTCGAACGCCTCGATGAACTGGCGCGCGCGTCCGATGCGTTCCTTGATCCAGATCGACAGCGGCAGATAGCGCACGCCGAAGCGGCGCAGCACCGCGTTGCAGCGCCGGCTCATCGAGCAGATGAAACCTTGCAGTACATCGCCGAGCGCAAGCAGCCAGGCAGGCGAAGCGTGCGGGCTGTCGAACTCGTCGCCGTGACTGACGCGATAGCGGCGGCCGTCCGCGCCGACATGCACCGCATCGAGCGCGATGTCGATGCCGCTGAAGCGCTGGCCTGCGAAGCGGCGCAAGGTCGCATCGTGGTTGCCCGGAATGTAGGTGACGCGCGTGCCGCGCGCGGCGATCGCAAGGATCTCCGCGAGCACGGCGCTGTGGTCGGCGTGCCAGTACGGCCGCTTGGCCATGTTCTCGAAATCGACGATGTCGCCGACCAGGTACAGGCGCTCGCACTGCATCGAGCGCAGGAAATCGAGCAGGTAGCCGGCCTGGCAGTCGGCCAGCCCCAAATGGACGTCTGAAACAAAAACGCTGCGAAACGAGAGTCGCGTCATCACGCATCCTCGCGGGAGCCTGCAGCAGGCTAGGCGGCTTCGGTATCGCTGGTATTGCGTCGCGGTTGCATCGCGGTGACAGCGCAGGTTGGGGCGGTATGCGCCGGGCCACATCGCACCGACGGCGGACAAATCCCCAACACACGATTGTCACATCCGCCGACTAGCGTGCACGCGGGAACACTCGCCCCCGCTGACGCGAAGCCTTGACTCATGTCCACGCCGAACCTGCGCGACAAGCTCGACCAGAAGATCTTCAATGCGATCTATTCGCGCAGCCTGGTCTACAACACCTGCTGGGAAGATCCCGCGGTGGACCGCAAGGCGCTCGCGCTCGGTGCCGACGACAGCGTGATGGTGATCACCAGCGCGGGCTGCAATGCACTCGACTATGCGCTGCAGGCGCCGCGTGCGATTCATGCGGTCGATGCCAATCCACGCCAGACCGCGTTGCTGGAACTGAAGATCGCCGGCATCCGCAAACTCGCGTTCGACGATTATTTCGCGATCTTCGGCGAGGGCTACCACGCGCGCTTCGCCGCACTCTATCGCGACAGCCTTCGCGGCGAGCTGTCCGAATTCGCGCAAGGCTGGTGGGACAAGCACAGCAGCTGGTTCACCAGCGGTCGCGGCAGCTTCTATTTCCATGGCCTGTCCGGGCTCGTCGCGCGCGGCGTGCGCGCCTACTTCGCCACGCGGCCGCAGCTGCGCGCCGCAATGGCCGATTTGTTCGATGCGCGCGACATCGACGAGCAGCGCGCGATCTACGATGCGCGCATCGCGCCGCAGCTGTGGAGCAAGCCGGTCAACTGGATCATCTCGCGCCAGTTCGTGATGAGCATGCTCGGCGTGCCGTATCCGCAGCGCAAGCTGGTCGAGGCGCAGCACGACGGCGGCGTGTCCGGTTTCATCCGCAGCGCGGTGCAATACGTGTTCCGCCAGCTGCCGCTGGCCGACAACTATTTCTGGCACGTCTACATGACCGGCCGCTACCGGCGCGACTGCTGCCCGGAATACCTGAAGGAAGCGAATTTCGTGCGCCTGAAGGGCGGCCTGGTCGATCGCATCGTGCCGCATACGACCACGGTGACCGAATTCCTGCGCGCGCACGACGAGACGATTTCGCGCTTCGTCCTGCTCGATCACATGGACTGGATGAGTTCGTACTACCCAAACGCCCTGGTCGAGGAATGGGAAGCGATCCGCCAGCGCGCCGCGCCGGGTGCGCGCATCCTGCTGCGCAGCGCGCATGCGCGGCCGGCCTATCTCGATTCGATCCGCATCGGGCCGGAACAGCAGCCGCTGCGCGAAGCGTTCCGTTTCATGGATGCGGTCGCCGACGCGCTGCAGCCGCAGGATCGCGTGCACACGTATGCCGGTTTCGTGATCGCCGATGTCCCGGCTTGAGGCGTTGCGCGGCGATGCCGCGGTGCTCGGACGCCTGTTGCGCGGGATGCCGCGCGCGGCAACGCATGCCGAGGCGCTCGGCGCATTCTACGGACCGCAATCGGACAACTACGATCGCTTTCGCGAACGCCTGCTCGCCGGCCGTGCGGAACTGATCCAGAGCTTGGCTCTGCCGCCGCGCGCGCGTGTCGTGGAGCTCGGCGGCGGCACCGGGCGCAATGCCGAGTTCTTCGGCGCCGCCCTGCAGGGCATCGAGACGATCGAGATCGTCGACCTGTGCGCGCCGCTGCTCGCGCGCGCACGCGAACGCACGCGGACGATTGCGCAGCTGCGCGCGATCGAAGCCGACGCGACCACCTACCAGCCGGCGCAGCCGGTCGATTGCGTGTACTTCTCGTATGCGCTGACGATGATTCCGGATTGGCGCGCCGCGATCGCCAATGCGCTGTCGATGCTGAAACCCGGCGGCCTGCTCGGCGTCGTCGATTTCTACGTCTCGCCGGCGCATCGGGTCGGCGACGCGGCGCGGCACAACGCCCTGACGCGCCGCTTCTGGCCGGCCTGGTTCCAGCACGACGGCGTGCGCCTCAACGCACAGCACCTGCCGACCTTGCGCGCGCTGCTGCCGCAGCACGACATCGTCGAGGCGCGCGCGGCGGTGCCGTATCTGCCGTTGGGGCGGGTGCCGTATTACCGGTTCGTCGGGCGCAAGGCTGGGTAAGGTTCGCGGCCGCCGGCGTTCGAAGCGAAAGCATTCAGGTCGACGTACCGTGCAACGCTCAGGCGCTCGCCCGATCGAGCGCCTCGATGTCTTGCGCCGACAGTCGCAGCTTCGTCGCTCCCGCCAGCTCCTGCACCTGTGCGGCGCTGGTCGCACTCGCGATCGGTGCGCTGATGCCGGGCCGCGCGATCAACCATGCCAGCGCTACCTGGGCCGGCGACGCCGCGTGGCGTTTGGCGACTTCGTCGAGCGCCGCCAGCACGCGCAGGCCGTGTCCGTTGAGGTACTTGCCGGCGGCGCCGCTGCGCGCGGCGCTCTTGCCGAGGTCGGCCTCGCTGCGGTACTTGCCGGTCAGAAATCCACTGGCAAGCGAGTAGTAGCTGATCACGCCGATCTGCTCGCGCTCGACCACGGGCGCAAGCTCGGTCTCGTATGCCTCGCGCTCGACCAGGCTGTATTCGGGTTGCAGGGTTTCGTAGCGCGGCAGACCGTGCTTGGCGCTGACGGCCAACGCTTCGGCCAGACGCGGCGCGCTGTAGTTCGACGCGCCGATCGCGCGCACCTTGCCTTGCTCGATCAGGCGCGCGAACGCACCGAGCGTGTCGGCCAGCGGCACCGTCGGGTCGTCCGCGTGCGCTTGGTAGAGGTCGATGCGTTCGACGCGCAGACGCTTCAGCGAGTCCTCGACGGCGGCCTGGATATTCGCTGGCGCAAGTCCCTTGCGCTGCGCCCACTTGCCGACCTTGGTCGCAATGACGACCTTGTCACGCCGGCCGCCCTGGGCGAGCCAGTCGCCGATGATGGTCTCCGATTCGCCGCCGCGATTGCCGGCAACCCAGGCCGAATAGCCGTCGGCGGTGTCGATCAGGTCGAGACCGGCGTCGACGAACGCGTCGAGCACGGCAAATGAAGCCGCCGCATCGATGCTCCAGCCGAACACGTTGCCGCCGAGCGCGAGCGGTTGCACCTGGAGGCCGGAACGGCCGAGTTCACGCTGGCTCATGGACAAGGCTCCGCAGGACGATTCAATCGACGTGCGGGCAGAGCAACCAATTGAAAGGGCGCCACACGGCGCCCGGGCCGCTCAGGACAGCACGCTTCAAGACAGCACGTTGGGCCGCTTGGCGCCGACGAAGCGCTTGGCCCAGTAGGCCTCGTTCAGCGCGCTGATGCTGACGCGCTTGCCGCTCGAAGGCGAATGGATGAACTGGCCGTCGCCGAGGTAAATGCCGACGTGCGAGACGTTCTTGCCGCGGATGCGGAAGAACACGAGGTCGCCGGTCTTCATCTCGCCGCGATCGATCTTGGTGCCGGCGCTGGCGAACTGGCTGGCCGAATCGCCCGGCAGCTCCTTGCCGAGCGTGTGCTGAAAGACGTAGCGCACGAAGCCGCTGCAGTCGAAACCGGTCGAGGGCTCGCGGCCGCCACGGTGGTAGCGGATGTTGCGCAGGGTCATTGCGAAGTCCGCGAGCACCTTGCGCAAGCCGGACTGCGCAGGGGCCACGGTCGCGGCCGGCGCCGGAGCGGCCGTTTCGATGGCGCTTTCGCCGAGCGTGAAACTGCCCGCCGACGGCATCGCGAACGAGGCGACCGCGGACATGCGGTCGAGCTGCCAGTCGTGCAGATCGGCATCGACCATCGGAGCGGCAAAGACGGAAGTACAGGGAGCGGCCATGACAGCGAGCAACAGAAAGGACTTCATTCGCTGGAATGGCATGAGGCTCGGCTCCCCTGTCACTACTTGCTGGACGGTCGCCGAGGTGGGCGGGCGACCGCGTGAGGGGGCGAAGTTAGCAAAGGCCTTTCGGGAAGTTGTTTGGCTGGCGTTAAGAAATGCCCCCCTTTACGTCGGATCCGTGATCCAGTGCCGTTTGCGGGTGGCGATCCGTTCGCGGAAAACGGCCGCGGCATCCTGTCCGGGCCGGCTTTCGCTCGCTCATGCCATCATCGACGGCCCACGGTCGCACGTCGCGGCTGCCTTGCCCGGTCCGGAGAACCCGCATGACGTCGTCGTTCAAGAGCTTCCAGCCGCCCGTCCGCCTGCTGCTCGGTCCGGGACCCTCGCCGGTGCCGCAGCGCATCCTCGATGCGCTGGCACGGCCGACGATCGGGCACCTCGACCCCGCCTTCATCGGCATGATGGACGAGGTCAAGGAGCTGCTGCGCTACGCCTTCCGTACCAACAACGCGCTGACCTTACCGGTGTCCGCTCCGGGTTCGGCCGGCATGGAGGCCGCCTTCGTCAACCTGATCGAGCCCGGCGATACGGTCGTGGTCTGTCAGAACGGCGTATTCGGCGGCCGCATGCGCGAGAACGTGGTGCGCATCGGGGCAGACGCGGTGATGGTCAAGGACGCGTTCGGCACGCCGGTCGACCTCGACAAGGTCGAAGCTGCGCTCAAGGACAACCCCGGCGTGAAAGCGCTGGCGTTCGTGCATGCGGAGACGTCGACCGGCGCGGTGTCGGACGCCGCGGCACTGTGCAAGCTCGCGCGCGACCATGGCGCGCTCAGCATCGTCGACTCGGTCACCGGCCTCGGCGGCATTCCGGTCGACGTCGATGCCTGGGGCGCCGATGCGATTTATTCCGGCTCGCAGAAATGCCTGGCCGCGCCGCCGGGGCTCTCGCCGGTCAGCTTCGGCGAAGCGTCACTCGCCGCGCTGATGGCGCGCAAGACGCCGGTGCAGAGCTGGTTCCTCGACATGAGCCTGGTCATCAACTACTGGCAAGGCGGTGCGCGCGCATACCACCACACCGCACCGATCAACATGCTGTACGGCCTGCACGAAGCCCTCGTGATGCTGCACGAGGAAGGCCTCGAAGCCGCCTGGGCGCGGCACCGCGCCAATCATGTGCGCCTGCGCGACGGCCTTGCTGCGCTCGGTCTCGAGTTGTTCGTGGCGGAGGCCGCGCGTCTGCCGCAATTGAATGCGGTCAAGGTGCCCGACGGTATCGATGAAGCCGCTGTGCGCCGCCGCCTGCTCGACGAGTACGGCATCGAGATCGGCGCCGGGCTCGGCGAACTCGCCGGCAAGATCTGGCGCATCGGCCTGATGGGGGCGGGCAGTACACCTGAAAATGTCGATCGCGTGCTCGGCGCGCTCGCTGAGATTTTGCAGCGCAAGGCGGCGTGACGCGGCAACGACCGCGCGCCGCGTCTGCGCCAGCGAGGGCGCTTCTAGCCGGACGATTCCGCCGCGAGCGCAACGCGCGCGAAGGGTTCGATCAATGTCGTCCAGCGCGCGTACTGCACCGCTGAAGGATGCAGCCCATCGGCGCCCAGCAGGTCGTCGGCATCGCCGGCCGCGCGCGAGTCGGCGGTGATATCGACGAAGGCGATGCCGCTGTCGCAAGCGATCGTACGCGCCGCGGCGTTGAAGGCGTCAATCTCGCCGGCGATACGCGCCGCGTCGCATCCCTTGCTGCGCGCGAAGCGGGTCACGCCCCAATCCGGAATCGAGACGACGATGACGTGCTCGCGGCGCGCGCCGGCCAGTGCGACCGCGCGCGCGACCAGGTCGACGAATTCTTCGCGGTAGTTGTCCAGCGGGCGTCCGCGATACTGGTTGTTGACGCCGATCAGCAGGCTGACCAGCGCGTACGGCGGCGTGAAGTGCTGCGCGTCCATCGCCGCGGCGAGTTCGCCGGTGGTCCAGCCGGTCGTCGCGACGATCTCGGCATCGCCGACCGCGATGCCGTCAGCACGAAGACGTCGCGCGAGCTGATGGGGCCAGCGTTCGTCGCACGCGACACCTTCGCCGATCGTGTAGGAATCGCCGAGCGCGAGGAAACGTCGAGAGGCAGTGGCCGCGATCGGCATGGAAGCACTGGAATGTCAGCGAGATTGGGGGTGAAAAACCCGTCTCCGCCATCGCTTGCGGCGAGAGGACGGTGACGGTGCGGGTCGGAAAGACGCTTCGAAGCAGCATGCTCGGATTCAAAAGACCGTTCGCCGTCATGTCGACTTTCGGTGCCAAGCTTCGAAGCGGACGCTCAAGCCACGCGCCGCTTGGCCCCGGCTTTCTCCGCTGCGCGCACCAGCTCGCGTTCGATGCGCACGAACACGTCGTCGAGCACGGCCGGCTCCGGCAGCATCGTCACGCGGAAATGGTTGCGCGCGGCGATGTTGAAGCTCGATCCCGGCACCAGGATGATGTTCTCGTGCTCGAGCAGGCTGAGCGCGAACGACTCGTCGTCGAATCCAGGCAGACGCTGCGGGTCGACGCCGGGGAACGCGTACAGCGCCGCATGCGGCTGCACGATGGTGAGGAACTCGCTGCGCGCGACACCATTGCAGATCGCTGCGCGTGCCTCGTACAGGCGACCGCCGGGCTGGGTCAGCGCGCTGATTTCGTTCGGCCCTTCCAACGCCGGCTTGATCGCCCACTGCGCCGGCACGTTGCTGCACAGGCGCAAGGACGCGAGCAGGTCGAGCGCGTGCAGCAGCGCGCGCGTGCGTCGCTCGGCGCCGGTGACCGAGAGCCAGCCGACGCGGTAGCCGCAGGCCAGGTGCACCTTCGACAAGCCGCCGTAGCTGATGCACGGCACGTCGCCGGCGAGCGGCGCGAGCGGCTCGAAGCGCGCGCCGTCGTAGAGCACGCTGTCGTAGATCTCGTCGCACAGGAGCACCAGCCCGTGCCGCGCGGCGACCGCGACCAGCGCCTGCAGCACCGCGCGCGGATACACCGCGCCGGTCGGATTGTTCGGATTGATGACGACCAGCGCTTTCGTGCGCGGCGTGACCAGCGCGGCGATCTCGTCTGGATCGGGCAGGTGGTCGCGCTCGGGCGGGCAGGCGTAGTGCACCGGCACGCCGCCGTTGAGGCGCGTCGCGGCAGTCCACAACGGATAGTCGGGCGCCGGGATCAGCACCTCGTCGCCCGGATCGAGCAAGGCGCGCAGGCTGAGGTCGATCAGCTCGCTGACGCCATTGCCGATGAAGACGCGTTCGGCCGCAGCCTCGGCCCGGTTGCGCCGATGCTGGGCGGCGACCGCTTCGCGTGCCTCGAGCAGGCCCTGCTGGTGGCAGTAGGCCTCGCTTTGCGGCAGCTTGGCCGAGATGGCGTCGCGCAGGTGCTGCGGCACGCGGAAACCGAACAGGCCCGGGTTGCCGATGTTCAGGCGCAGGATGCTGCGTCCTTCCGCTTCGAGTTCATGCGCACGCCGGCTGAGCGGCCCGCGAATGTCGTAACGCACCTGATCAAGGCGGCTGCTGACCGCCACCGTTTGCTTCTGCATCGCACGTCCCGCCGCTGCTACGTCCGTCGATGCTAGCAGCGCTGCCGCGGCGGCGCACGCGACACGGAGTCTTGTGCGAATGCGCCATACCGTTGACCGATGAAGGCCCGAACCCCGCTAGAATCCATTGATGCAGCTCACGCCGGACGACGAACAGCGGCTCGCCCACATCGGTTGGCGCAGCGCCGCGTTGCCCGACGACGTGCCTGCGGCAAGCCTGCTCGCGCGTGTCGTCGCGCAGCACCGTGCCGGCTACCAGCTGCACGACGGCCGCGAGATGTTCAATGCGCAGCCGGCCGCGCGCTTCCTCAAACGCGACCTCGACCCGACCGCGCGGCCGGCGGTCGGCGACTTCGTCATCGTGGCGCCGGGCGCCCCGCCGACGATCGAACGCATTCTGCCGCGCCGCACCGAGCTGCAGCGCGGCGCGGCCGGCGAAAGCCGCAAGCGCCAGGTCATCGCGACGAACATCGATGCGGTGTTCGTCCTCAGCGGCCTCGACGGCGACTTCAATCCGGCGCGTATCGAACGCTATCTGCTGCTGATCCAGGGCAGCGGCGCGACGCCGGTGATCGTCTTGACCAAGGCCGACGTCGAAACGTCGAGCGCGGCCGCGCATGCAGAACTGCGCCAGCGCGTGCCGCCGGCGATTGCGATCTTCGCGGTCAATGCGAAATCGGCCGGCAGCGTTGCGCCACTGCTCGCCTACCTCGGCCGCGGCCACACGGCGGTGCTGGTCGGTTCGTCCGGCGCTGGCAAGTCGACGCTGACCAATACCCTGCTCGGCGAAGCGCGCCAGGCCACCGGCGCCGTGCGCGAGCACGACAGCCGCGGCCGCCACACGACCACGCATCGTGCCTTGATCCAGCTGCCGAGCGGCGCCTGCCTGATCGACACGCCTGGCATGCGCGAACTCAAGATGACCGGCGACGAGGCGATCGACGAAGGCCAGTTCGCCGACATCGACGAACTCGCACAGTCCTGCCGCTTCGGCGACTGCAGCCACCGGAGCGAACCCGGCTGCGCGGTGCAGGCCGCGCTCGCCGACGGCCGCCTCGATCCCGCGCGCTGGCAGAATTACCTCAAGCTGCGCGACGAACTCGCTGCCGCCGCCGACTCGCTCGAAGCGCAGATGCGCCGCAAGAGCGAGGCACGCGTGCTGACCAAGGCGCTCAACAAACGCATCGGCGAGAAGTCCGGGCGCTGATCGTCACGCCATCACGGCGCTGCTTCACCGCTTGCACGCACCATGAATGCACCCGGCAAGACCACGACCGTGGTGTCGTCCATGCGCGCGCCGAAGGGCGCGGCGGAGAGATCGTCGATCGTCGCCGCGATGTCGGGCGCGTAGAAGAACCACGATTTATCACCGGCGGCATTGGTGTCGACGCGTGCGGGCAGATCTTGGCCGCCCTGCAATTTCGCGCTGGCGCCGACGAAGAATCCGCCGTGCACCCAGGTTGGTGACAGGTCCACGCTGAAGAAATTGTCGTTGAACACATCCGGCGTCCCTGACGCGCTCGCGATCACGTGCGCATTGCGCGGGTCGAAATCGCTATCGTCATCCTGCAACAGCCAGAACGTGACGGGTCCATTCGCCAGCGACGGGAAGGTCGGACCGAACGCTACCGAGATCTTCGTGACGATATCGCCACCGGGCTGTGCGAGGTAATAGTTGCCCCACAGCATGTCCGGATCGAAGGTCGAAGGCGGGCCTTGGTTGGTCTCGCCGTCGCCGTCGTCGTAGGCGTAGTCGAAAACGCCTGGCGCGGTACCGTCGAAACCGTCCTTGAAGAGGATGTCGGCAGGTGCCTGCTGGATCTCGAACGCGCCGATGTCGGCAGCGCTTCCCGATACACGCGCAAAGCCGCTCCCGCGTTGATCGAAGTCGAGCGCCGCCACGTTGTTGCCGGTATCGATCGCCGGACTGCCGGCAGCGAGTGCCTGCGTGCGTGTCGGGCCGCCGTTGAACGCGAGCGGCAGGAGCAACGGATCCTGCGCGATGGTGTCGCCAGGCAACGGAATCGCCGCGCCCGCGGCCATCACGAGATTGTTCGCGCCATCGAGCGCGAGTGCAGCATCGGCGTCGAGGTCCGCAGCGAACGTGGCACCCGGACTGGCGCTGTTGGTTGCCACGAGCGTGCTCTGCAGCTGCAGCGTGCCGCCGCTGTCCTCGATCCCGGCCAGGCGGAACAGGATGCCGCCGCCGCCATCGCTCGCGCTGTTGTTGGCGATCGTGCTGTTGCTGAGATACAGCGGGCGCGAGCTGCCGATGCCGCCACCGTGCGCGGCCGCATTGCCCGAAATCGTGCTGTCGACGACGGTCAGCTTGGTCGTCGGATTGTTGCCGCCCGGTTCGCCATAGACGCTGTAGATCGCCTTGAACACGCCGCCGCCCTCGCCGTCGGCGCTGTTGCCGTCGATGGTGGAGCCGCTGATCGAGGCGATGCCGCGCACATAGACGCCGCCGCCCTTGGCGTCCTGATCTGCGTTGGTGGCCTCGATCGAGTTGCCGGAAATCGTGCTGTCGACCACGCTCAAGTTGCCGCGCACATACAGACCGCCGCCGACGCTCGCGTAGCCACCGCGTTGTGCGTACGGTGCCGTCGCGTGATTGTCGCTGATCGCGCTGCGTATCAAAGTGGCGTCGCCGCCGGCATAGGCGCCCGCACCGGCCACCGTGCTGTGCAGGCCGGTGCCTGTCACCTCGGAGCGTGTGATCGTGCTGTCGGTCATCTCCAGTGTGTTGACGTCGACGGCGCCTCCGAAAAGAAACCCGTAACTGCTGACGGAATGACAATCGGTCACCAGCACGCGATTCAGCGCGACGGTACCGCCGAATCCCTCGACGCAGGCGCCGACGCCGCCGGCGTAGTAGCCGTTGGCGATCGTCAGATCGTTCGCCGTAAACGTACCCTTGTCGCTGGAGAATCCGCCGACGACCAGCACCTCGGACAGGCCGCCCGCATCGATCGTCAACGCATCGCGGCCGGGGCCTTGCAGCGTCACGTCGTAGAGCTGATGTTCGCCGAGCGCACTGCTGTCGAGTGCGCCCTGGGTCAGCGTGATCGTGCTGCAGGTCAGTGCACTGAGATCGACGGTGTCGCCCTCAGCCGCACTGGCGAGCACGTTGCGCAACGTACCGGGATCATCGTCGTCGAGACAGCTGGTGACCGGCAGCAGGGTGCCGCCCTGCGGACTCGGCGAATGAGATCGAACGGCCGTGTGAGATGCGCGTTGGCGACGCGATTCCAGGCGCAGCGCGTAGCGCGCAGAAGGCGCAGCGGCGGTCGTCGGCGTCGCCGCCATCGCTTGCGCGCGATCGGCATCGAGTCCGGACAACGCACACGCGAGCGCCATGGCGAGCGGTGCCGCGCGCAGGCGGCGGGTGGAATGATTTGCATGAAGCATCGGCCATCTCCTCGGATCGAATGGAACCGTGCTCCCCCTCGATATCCCTCGAGCATCCTAGCAGAGCAGTCTGCTATCTTCGCGCTTGCTTACATCCACGCGGGTGGGCATGACTTCGAGCGGACAGCCGGATTTCTACGCGGAACTCGACCAGCGCCTGGTCGCGGCGACGCGCGGCATCCGTCTGCTCGCCACGGTGAGCTGGCCGGCATCGATCGAATTGGAGTTCATCGCCGCGTGGAAACGCGGCGTGGCGACGCTGCCTGAAATCACTTATGCACACGTGGATTTTTCCACCACGCGCGAGGCGCTGGCGGAGATCACGCAGGCGGCCGACCCCGCGCATCCGCTCGGCGACTACATCCGGCGCACCGCCGAATCCTGGCGCGTCGCGACCGAACTGCTCGATGCGATGGGTACGCCGGCGATCACCGCACCGTCGGCGATCCTGTACGGCCGCCCGGGCGATCGCTTACCCGGTGCGAAGCTGACCAATCTCGATGCGGCGCGCCACTTCATTGCGATCGCCGACGAGTACCACAGCGAGGCCGCGCTCGACGAAATCGCGATGCCGATCGCTGCGGAGACGCTGCAATGCGAGCTGCAGCAGCGTCTCGATGCGTTCTTCGGCGCCGAGGTCGTGCGCGTCGAGACCGATCCCGACTTGATCGCGAAAGCCGCCGCCGGCGCGACGCGCATCCGCCTGCGTTCGGCGACGAGCTTCTCCGACTACGACCGCGACCAGCTGCTCGCGCACGAAGCGTTCGTGCATTCGCTGACCGCGTTGAACGGCCGCGCGCAGCCGCACCTGAAATCGCTGGCGCGCTCCTCGCCGCGCATCACCGCCACGCAGGAAGGCCTGGCCGTGTTCGCCGAGCTGATGTCGGGCTCGATCGACATCGCGCGCATGAAGCGCATCAGTTTGCGCATCCTTGCCATCGACATGGCGCTGAACGGCGCGAACTTCATCGACGTGTTCCGCTTCTTCCTCGATGCCGGGCAGAGCGAAGCCGACAGCTTCGCATCGGCGCAGCGCGTGTTCCGTGGTGCGCCGACCGGTGGCGGCGCCGCGTTCACCAAGGACGCTGTGTATCTGCACGGCCTTCTTTCCGTGCATACGTTCTTCCGCTGGGCGCTCAAGAACCAGCGCATGACGCTGTGCCGCAACCTGTTCGCCGGCAAGCTCGCGCTGCACGACGTGCTGACGCTGGAACCCTACTTCGACAACGGCTACATCGCGCCGCCGCGCTACCTGCCGCCGTGGGTGCAGCACGCGCACGGCCTTGCCGGGATCCTCGCGTTTTCGCTGTTCGCCAATCAGATCCGCCTCGATCGAGTCGAGGCGGAAGACCTGGTGCTGGGTCTGTGATATCCGCTCCTGCATCGAGTTCGAACGGCTCCGCCGCGACGCAAGGGCTGGGCCACCTGATGCTCGCTTACCGTTCGACTTTTCAGCGGAGAGGGTTCGTGCGTCACACCGTGCTGATCGCCGCGTCGCTCCTCGCGCTCGCGCGCAGCGCCGGCGCCGCCGAAACCGTGCGGCAGATGCTGCAGCCTTCGCTGCCCGAAATCACCGCGTGGCGACGCGATCTGCACGAGCATCCCGAACTCGGCAATCGCGAAGTGCGCACGTCGGCGTTCGTGGCGCAGACGCTGAAAAAACTCGGCTACGACGTGCGCGGCGGCATCGCTCATACCGGGGTCGTCGGTATTCTGCGTGGCGGCAAGCCCGGGCCGAAGCTGGCGATCCGTGCCGATATGGATGCGTTGCCGGTGACGGAAGAGGTCGAGCTCCCGTTCGCGTCGAGGGCGAAGGGCGAATACCTCGGCAAGCCGGTCGGCGTGATGCATGCGTGCGGCCACGACGCGCATACGGCGATGACCTTGGGTGTCGCCGCGGCGCTGGCCCAGCGGCGCCAGGATCTTCGCGGCGACGTCATGCTGATCTTCCAGCCGGCCGAGGAGGGCGCGCCGCCGGGCGAGCAGGGCGGCGCGTCGCTGATGGTCAAAGACGGCGTGTTCAAGGACTTCAAACCGGATGCGATCTTCGGCATGCACGTCGTCAGCATGCTGACGGTCGGTACGGTCGGCGTGCGCGCCGGCGGCATGATGGCGAGTTCCGATGCGTTCCGCATGACCGTGCACGGACGCCAGAGCCATGGTGCGATGCCGTGGAAAGGCATCGATCCGATCGTCACCGCGGCGCAGATCGTGACCGATGCGCAGGTCATCGTCAGCCGTCAGCTCGACATCAACAAGCAGCCTGCGGTGCTCACTTTCGGCACCTTCAACGGCGGTCAGCGCTTCAACATCGTGCCGGACAGCGTGGAATTGTCCGGCACCATCCGCTCGTTCGACGAAGGCATGCGCAGACAGATGATCGAAAGCCTGCGCACCCTGGCCGAACACGTCGCGGCAGCGAACGGCGCCAGCGTGACTGCGCAGATTCCTTCGTCGGACAGTACCAATCCGGTCAACAGCAACGATCCGGCGCTGACCGCGCGCGTTCGCGCGAGCCTGCAGAAAGCGCTCGGCAAGGACTCCGTCGTCGAGGCCGAGCGCTGGACCGCATCGGAGGATTTTCCGTATTTCGCGCTTGGTGCGCCGGCACCCAGCGTTTATTTCTTCGTCGGCGCGACCCCGGCCGGGCAGGACACGGCGAGCGCGCCGAGCAATCACTCGCCGAAGTTCTTTCTCGACGAAGGTGCGCTGGCGGTCGGCAGCGCGGCGATGCTGCAGGCGGCGCTGGATTACCTCGGCTACGCAATCTGAGCACGCAGGCGCGTGTCGCCGCGAGCCATGCGCAATCGACGCTCGGCGGCAACCGCCTCCATGCCAGCCCTGGGGCATCAGCCCTTCTTGTCGCTCTGGCGCAAACGGTTCGATCGAGTGCTGACGCGCAGATAGCCAGAGTGGCCCCTGCAGCCGCGAATTGCCGTGGCAATGGACGAACGCAACCGCGTCGTCCAGGACCTGTCCGCCATGCCCAGCTTCCCATCGCGCCTGCCCGTTGCCGCAATCGCCCTGCTGCTTTTCGCGCAAGTCGCCCACGGCGAAACCTTCCTCGTCACGCGCACCGACGACCCCTTGCCCGACGGCTGCCAGCCGGGCGACTGCTCGCTGCGCGAAGCGGCGACGGCCGCCTCCGCCAACGATCCGTTTGCCGGCAGCGACACGATCGAACTCGCAGCCGGCAACTACACGCTGATCCGCGGCGCATTGCAGCGTCCGGATTCGGAGGTCGAACTGGTCGGCGCAGGCTCCGCACAGACGCGCATCGATACCGACGCGGGTTTGTTCGACGCGCCGCGCAACCACGCATTGAGCGTGCGCGGCGTGACCGTGGCGACGACCGACTTCAACGTGCTGACGATGGGCGCGACTTCCGCGCCAGGCCATCTGGTCCTCGACGACGTGACCGTTCCGGTGGGCGGCGGCAGCGTCGTCATCGGCGGCCATGACGGTTTCGAAGCCACCCTCGACGTACGCAACAGCGAGCTGCGCGACACCGTCCAGTGCAACACGGTCATCGGCCACTGCACCCTCGCCGGCAGCCGAATCAACGCACTCTACGTCAATCCAGGCGACACACCGGGGCCGTCGGTGCGTCTTCGCGGCAGCACCGTCGACGGCGACCTCGACGAGGACGGCCAGCTGACCGGTATCGTCGTGCACCACGCCGTCATCGTCGACATCGAGGACAGCGTGGTCACGCACACCACCGAAGGCATCATGCGCGCGAGCATTTCCGATGCCGAGCCGATGGCCTTCCGCCTGCGCCGCGTCACCTATGAAGACAACGCCGTGCCGATGCAGCCGCTGCTCAGCGCCGACGTGCAGATCATCGACAGCGTCTTTCGCGACAACCCGACCCGCGCCCTGTACGCCGAAGGGACGTCGACCTGGTCGATCAGCGGCACCAGCTTCGTCAATAACACGGTCAACGGCAATGCCGGCGGCGCGATCGTCATCGAGGATTCGGCCAGCGTCGATATCCGCAACAGCACGTTTTCCGGCAACACCTTCAATGCCGACGCGGCGGCCGATGGCGCGCGCGGCGCGGCGATCGGCTACCGCAACGGCAGCGGGCTGCGCCTCGACCTCAATCACGTGACCATCGTGCGTCCGGCCTTCATGCCGGTCGGTATCCAGGGCACCGGTGTCGGCGGTTACGGCGGAACGGGCGTCGTCGTGGTCAATGTCGGCAACAGCGTCCTCGCCGGTAGCTGCCGCTTCGACGCCGGTGCGCTGCATCACAACGACGGCAATCTCGAAAGCCCCGGCAACAGCTGCGCGCTCGACGCATCGGACAACCAGGTGGGCGTCGATGCCGACGATCTCGATCTCGGTGTGCTCGGCGATCACGGTGGCCCGACGCCGACCTACCTGCCCGGCGACGGCAGCTTCGCATCCGATGCGGCCGACATCGACGCCTGCGCGGCGGTCGATCAGCGCGGCTACCCGCGCCCGCCCGGCGGTGCCTGCGATGTCGGCGCGGTCGAGCTTGGTGCGGTTGCCGACGTGCTGTTCGCCGATGGCTTCGAATGAAGCCGCCGCGTGTCAGGCGTCGCCGGGTTTCTGCGTCTTGATTCTTGGGGGCGGCGCGAGCCGCATGTTTGGCTGATCGAAAGGGGAATGCGATGAACTGGAAATCCTTGTTGTTTTCGTTTGACGGCCGCGTCGGACGCGGTCCGTACTGGGGGCTGATCGTCGTGTCGCTGCTGCTCGGCGGCGGCTACAGCGCAATGACCTATCAGAGCCTGATGAATGCCTCCGACCCGGCGGCTGCCGCGGGCGGGCCGAATCTCGTGTTCGCGCTGCTTTGCCTGCTCTTTCTGTGGCCCTCTCTGGCGATCCAGGCCAAGCGCTGGCACGACGTCGACAAGTCGGCGTGGTGGATCCTGATCAATCTGGTTCCTCTGGTCGGTGGCTTGATCGCGCTGGTCTTCAACGGCTTCATCGCCGGCAGCGCCGGCGCGAACCGCTTCGGCCCGGTGCCGAACTAGCGTCGTGACGACGGCGGTCCGCGCTTCGATAGGGCGCGGACCGCGGCGCCGCTCAAGCACAAACACAAGCCCGGCGGGCGCGTTTGCGTTCCAAGTCGGCACGCGCTGTGTCGCGATCGCGTGCCGACGCGCGGAATCTGCGCCGAGCCGAAAGAGTGCATGCATCGCTGCCGCCTGCGGTGACACTCGATTCGCTGCCACGTCGGGATGATTCGGCACGCCCCATCGTCGCGTGGCCCCTGTACTCGCGCGGCGCCGTGGACATTGGTAAGCGCGGCCTGCGCGCAGCAAGGGATCATCATCATCATGTGCACCATCCACTCGATCGACGGCTCATCGCAACGACGTGCGGCGCGCGCACAGCCGCGCTGGCGCGCACGAGCAGGTGCCGCGCTGCTCGGTCTCGTCATCGTGGCGGCGTCGCTGCCTGCCGATGCGCGCAATCGCCTCGGCGCGGTCGGCAACATCGCGCTGCGCAACCCGAGTACGCCGGACCCGCAATCCGATGCGTTCGGTGTCGCCAATGCCAGCGGCGATTTCGATGGCGACGGCATCGATGATCTGGCCGTGGCCGACCGCGAACATCCCGACACCGTGCGCATCTACCGCGGCGTGGGATGGACGATCAATCCGGAGCCGTTCATTCCGTTCTTTCCCGAGGTCGCCGACCTGCCGACGGTCGCCGGCAGCAGTCTGGGGCCCAATGTCGTGCTGGCGGTCGGCAACTTCGATCTCGACCCTGACGACGCCGAACTCGCCGTCGGCATACCCGGCGACAGCCAAGCCAACGAAGGTGCCGGTGCCGTGTTCATCCTCAATCGCACCAATAGCGGCTGGCATGTGACGCATACGATTCGTCAGGGCGCTGCGGGTTACCCCGGCAGCGCCGACGCGGAAGACCATCTCGGCGCGGCGCTCGCCGTCGGCCGCTTCGACGACGACGCGACCGACGATCTGGCCATCGGCGTGCCCGGCGAAACCCTGACCACGACGATCGAAGCCGGCGTCGTGATGATCGCCTACGGCAGTATCGCCGGCTTGTCGTCGGCCGGCAGCGAAGTATTTTTTCGCGGCGCCAACGGTCTCACCGGCGAGCCGCAGGACAACGAGCAGTTCGGCTTCGCGCTGGCGGCCGCCGACTTCGATGGCGATGCGGTCGACGACCTCGCGATCGGCATCCCCGGGGCGACCTGCGCCGGCCATCCGGCGGCGGGCTCGGTACTCGTGCTGCGGGGGACGGACAATTCAGGCGGCCTGAGTGCGGCCGGCGCGGCGTATTGGAACCAGGCGACGCTCGGCATCGCCGGTGCCTGCGAAAACGGCGACCGCTTCGGCTGGTCGCTCGCTGCCGCGCCGTTCTCCGGCGCGCTCGCCTTCGCGACGGCCGACCTTGCCATCGGCGTTCCATTCGAGAACGTCGACGGCGTCGCCGGCGCCGGTGCCGTCGCGATCATCTACAGCGATGGCGACGGCCTGACCGCGGCGGGAAACCAGCTGCTGCACGAGGATCTCTTTCCCGGCGGCACGCTGCGTCCGGCGTTGTTCGGCAGCACGCTCGCCGCGGCGCATTTCGGCGATGTCCCATCGGGTCCGCGCGATCTGCTCATCGGCGTGCCGGCCGCGCCCCTCGGCGAGCTGACGATTGCAGGCGCGCTGTGGATCGTGCCGTATTCGAGCGGGCATCTGAATACCGCGGCCGCGCAGTCGATCGTGCTGACCGCGGCGCTGCGCGCCGGTCCGGCGAGGCAAGGCGATGCGTTTGGCGCGCGCGTCAGCGCCGGCGACTTCAACGGCGACGGTTTCGCCGACCTCGCGATCAGCGTGCCCGGGCATGCGGACGATGGCGCGGAGGATGCCGGTGCCGTGCAGGTGATCTACCAGAGCGACTATTTGTTCGTGGACGGATTCGATTGAGCGATCGGGTCGCGCGCCCTCACGCGCGCACGCCCCACTGCTGCGCGAGCTTGCGCGCCTCGCGCAGGCGCGGCGCGTGCTCAGGCGACTGCAAGCGCTGCATCGCCTGCACCAGATCGGCACGTGCGCCGTCGTGGTCGCCGCTGTCGTGGCGCAGCCGGCCGCGTTCGAGATACGCGGCACCGAGCATCGGTTCGCTGCCGGCGTCGCCCCCGCGTTCGAGTGCGCTCTTCGCCGTTTCGATCAGGCTGGCCGCTTCGCCGCGCGAGCCGGCGTCGCCGCTCGCGATCAGGCTCGCCGCCAGCGCAACGCGGGACTGAGCGACCTCCGCATGGTCCTCGCCGTAGGTAGCGGCGACCAAGCGCAAGGCATCGCGCAGCAGCGGAATGGCTTCGTCCTCGCGCCGCTGCGCATGCCGCAGGGCGCCGATCACCGACGCCGAATACATGGTGTTGTAGGAATCTTCCGCCGACAAACGCGCGAGTGCCGGGGCGGATTCGTCAGCCAGTGCCTCCGCTTCGGCGAGGCGGCCGAGATCGGTCAACAGGCTGACGCGCAGCAGCGCGGTCAGCCAGGTGTAGACGCTGTCGCCGGTGGCGCTGCGGAAGACCTCGAACGATTGCCGGTAGCGGTCGATCGCCGTGTCGAAGCGGCCTTGCGCGCGCGCCAGGTTGCCATGCAGCTGAAGGACTTGTGCGTACTGGCCCGATGGCGTCTTGGCGAGGATCGCGATCGCCTCGGTGAACGAGCCGTCGGCCGCGTCGAACCGGCCGCTGCGCCGCTGCAGGTCGCCGAGCCGCATCAAGGTGCCGCCGAGGATCACGTGCGCTGGCGGCAACGTGGCGCGCTCGATGCGCACGGCGGCTTCGTAGTGTTCCAGCGCGTCGTCGTACTTTCGCTGCAGGCGCAGCACGTCGCCGATCGACGCGCGCAGCGTCGCCGTGCGCACGTGTTCTTTGCCGTCGTTGCGTGCAACGATTTCCAGCGCCTCGCCGTAACTGGCGAGCGCTTCGGGATAGTGCCCGCCTTCCTGCTGCACTTTGCCGAGCGCAGTCAGTCGCATGGCCACGCGCGAATCGCCCGCACCGTACGCCGCGCGCGCGACTTCGATCGCATGGCGCACCAGCCGTTCCGCCTCGTCGCTCTGTCCGTGCACCACGGCGATCATCGCGAGTGTGGATTCGGCCTGCGCCGTCTTCGGCCGCTCCGCGTGTCCCGCGGCACGCAGCTGGGCCACCGCGTCGCGCAACATCGCCGCGGATTTCTCCACGTCGCCGACCGCGTAGACCGCATCGGCGTAAGCCGCCAGCGCTTCGGCGCTGGCGACGCTGCCGGCGCCGGTGAGTTTCGTCTGCAGTTCGAACGCGCGCTTCAGGGTCGCCTCGGCGGCGGTGCGATCGTCGAGGCCGGCCTGGATCTCGCCGAGGTCACGCAGCAGTTCCGCCTGCAGCGCAGGTTCCGCTGCGAGCGTCGCCTCGGTCTGCGCGATGCCGCCGCGAATCAGCTCGACCGACGTGCGTGCCTGGGCACTCGCGCGGCTGACCGGATCCTGCTCGCGAAACAGGGTCAGGATGAAATCCTTGACGCGCTCGGCGCGCGCCAGCTGATGTTCGGCCTGCGCGCGTTCGGCATCCGCACGCTGCGCCTGCGCGCGCGCGATGCCGGCTTGCCATAATGCGGCGCCGAGGCCGGCCAGCAACGACAGTGCGATCAGCACGCCGGCGGCGACGCCGACGCGATGACGCCGCACGAACTTGGCCAGCCGGTAGCGGCCCGAATCCGCGCGCGCACTGATCGGCCGTCCGTCGAGCCAGCGGCGCAGATCCTCGGCAAACGCGGCGGCGGTTTGATACCGGCGCTGCGGCTCGCGCTGCAGTGCAGTCGCGGCGATCACGTCGATGTCGCCGACGCCGTGCCGCGACAGCTCGGCAGGCAGCGCAGCGCTGCCGTAAAGCTCGCTGATGCGCGCCGGCGGCAGGCGCGCGGCCAGCGCGCTGACGCGCTCGACGGTTTCGTGCACGGCGTCCTGCGCCAGTTGCGCCGGCGTCGTGTTGCGCCGGTGTTGCGGCAGCTGGCCGACCAGCAATTCGCACAGCATCACGCCGAGCGCGTAGACGTCGGTGGCGGTGCCGATCGGTTCGCCGAGGATTTGTTCAGGCGCGGCATAGGCCGGCGAAAGCACGCGCAGGCCGGTGCTGGTGCAGGCTTGCTCCGAACTGTCTTCGAGCAGTCGGGCGATGCCGAAATCGAGCACGCGCGGTTCGCCGGCGCGATCGACCAGTACGTTCGAGGGCTTCAGATCGCGATGCACGACGAGCTGCGCATGCGCGTAGGCGACCGCGTCGGCGACCTGCACGAGCAGGCGCACGCGGCTGCGCACATCGAGCCGGCCGGCGGTGGCGTGCGCGGTGACCGGCAGGCCGTCGACCAGATCCATGACGTAGAACGGCCGTCCGTCCGCGCTCATGCCGCCATCGACGAGGCGCACGATGTGCGCGTGGTGCAGGCGCGCGAGAATGCGCCGCTCCTGCAGGAAGCGCCGCAGCAGCGCGTGGGTGTCCATGCCGCGCTTGAGCAGTTTCACCGCGACCTGCTGGTCGTAGGCGCCGTCGGTGCGCTCGGCCAGCCAGACCACGCCCATGCCGCCCTGGCCGATCGGGCGCAGCAGCCGATACGGACCCGCGCGGCGATCGACGGGCGGCGGATCGTCGAGCAGCTCCGGCAGTGCCGCTGCGATGCCGTCATCCAGCAATGCGCTGGTGCTTTCATCCGCATCGAGCAGGGTGGCAAGTTCCGCTGCGAGCGCTGCATCGCGCTGCGCGAGGTCGCGCAGGCGGCGCACGCGCTCGGGCGACGTCAGCTCGACGAGTTCGTCGAACAAGGCGGAAACGCGGGCCCAGCGTTCAGTTGGATCCGGCATGTCCGTCTCCGCTGATTTCGCGCTGCAGGAACGCGCGTGCGCGTCGCCAGTCACGCTTGAGCGAGCGCTCCGAGCGTTCGTGCACCTTGGCGATTTCGGCAAGCTCCAGACCGCCATAGAAACGCAGTTCGACCAATGCGGCCAGTTTCGGATCGAGCTCGGCCAGGCGCGCCAGCGCGGCGTCGAGCGCGAGCACGTCGTCGGCGCGATCTTCCGCGGCAGCCTGCAGCGCGGAGGTATCGAGCGCGGCGAATTGCACATCGCCGCCGCGGCGCACGGCGGCGCGCGCACGCACGTGATCGATCACGATCTGGCGCATCGTGCGCGCCGCCACCGCGAAGAAGTGTTCGCGATCGCTGACGTCGAGCGTGCCGTGCCGCGTCAGCTTCTCGTAGGCTTCGTGCACCAGCGAGGTTGCACGCTGGCGCTCTTCGCCGCGCAGCTGCCCGGCGGCGAGACGGCGCAGTTCCTGATAGAGCAGGGCGAACAAGCGGTCCGCCGCCGAGCGGTCCCCTGCGCGCGCTTTGCCCAACAATTCGGTGATATCGGCCACGGCGTCCCCCGCGCTCACGGCTATGCGACTACGGTGCCATGCGTGCCGGCAGCCGGCAAGCGTTGCGCCGGCAACGCGGACCGCCGCCGCGGCGGCGGCAGGGCGCCGACGGCACGGTGTTATAGTCCGGGCCGCATTCGTCCTCGCCCCTGCGGCCGCAACGCCGCCTTGCCCCGCCCACCATGGCCACCATCGAAGAACTCAAGCAAGCCGCCCTCGAATATCACCGCAAGGCGCCGGCCGGAAAGATCAAGGTCACGCCGACCAAGTCCGTCGTCACCCAGCGCGAACTCTCGCTCGCTTATTCGCCCGGCGTCGCCGCGGCCTGCGAGGAGATCGTGCGCGACCCGCGCGAAGTGGCCAACCTGACCGCACGCGGCAATCTCGTCGCGGTGATCACCAACGGCACCGCCGTGCTCGGGCTCGGCAACATCGGACCGTTGGCGGCCAAGCCGGTGATGGAGGGCAAGGGCGTGCTGTTCCAGAAGTTCGCCGGCATCGACGTGTTCGACATCGAGATCGCCGAGAACGATCCGGACAAGCTGGTCGACATCATCGCCAGCCTCGAGCCGAGTTTCGGCGGCATCAACCTCGAAGATATCAAGGCGCCGGAATGCTTCGAGGTCGAGAAGCGCCTGCGCGAGCGGATGAAGATTCCGGTATTCCACGACGACCAGCACGGCACCGCGATCATCGTCGGCGCGGCGGTCATCAATGCGCTGCACGTCGCCAAGAAGGACATCGGCATCATCAAGCTGGTCTCGACCGGCGCCGGCGCTGCCGGCATCGCCTGCCTCGACATGCTGGTCAGTCTCGGCGCCAAGCCGGAAAACATCTGGGTCGCCGATCGGCTCGGCGTGGTCTGGAAAGGCCGCGTCGAGGAGATGGATCCGAACAAATGCCGCTACGCGCGCGAAACGAGCGCGCGCACGCTCGATGAGATCATCGACGGCGCCGATATCTTCCTCGGCCTTTCGGCGCCCGGCGTGCTGAAGCCTTCGATGGTCGCGCGCATGGCCGAGCGGCCGGTAATCCTGGCGCTGGCCAACCCGACGCCGGAAATCCTGCCCGAGGAAGCCAAGGCGGTGCGCCCGGACGCGATCATCGCGACCGGCCGTTCGGATTATCCGAACCAGGTCAACAACGCGCTGTGCTTCCCATACATTTTCCGCGGCGCGCTCGATGTCGGCGCGACCACGATCAACGAGGCGATGAAGGTCGCCTGCGTGCACGCGATCGCCGAGCTGGCGCGGCGCGAGGCGAGCGACGTGGCCGCGCGCGCGTACGGCGGCCAGACGCTTTCGTTCGGCCCCGACTACATCATTCCGCAACCGTTCGATCCGCGCCTGATCGTGCAGCTCGCTCCGGCGGTCGCCAAGGCGGCGATGGATTCGGGCGTCGCCACGCGGCCGATCGCTGACCTGCGCGCGTACTGGGAAAAGCTCAACGCGTTCGTGTTCCGCACGACCTTGCTGATGAAGCCGGTGTTCGCGCGCGCGAAGGCGGATCCGAAACGCGTCGTCTACGCCGAAGGCGAAGAAGAAACGGTATTGCGCGCCGTGCAGGCGGTCGTCGACGAAGGCATCGCAAAACCCATCCTGATCGGGCGCCCGGCGGTGATCGATTCGCGCATCGAACGGCTCTGCCTGCGCCTCAAGCCCGGCATCGATTTCGAACTGTGCAACATCGAAAGCGACCCGCGCTTCAAGGATTACTGGACGCTCTATCACGAACTGATGCAGCGCCGCGGCGTCACCCCCGACAGCGCGAAGGCGCTGGTGCGCTCGCGTTCCACCGTGATCGCCGCACTGATGCTGCTGCGCGGCGAAGCGGATGCGCTGATCTGCGGCATGGTCGGGCGCTACCACAAGAAACTCGGCTATCTGCGCGGCATCATTCCGCTCGATCCAGGCGTCGAAGCGCTGTCGGCGATGAGCGCGGTGTTCAACGATCGCGGCGTATTTTTCTTCCTCGACACGCACGTGGCGGTCGACCCGGATGCCGAACGCATCGCAGCGGCCGCGGCACAGGCGTCGCTGCGCCTGAAACTGTTCGGCATCACGCCGAAGGTCGCGATCCTGTCGCATTCGAACTTCGGCAGCCACGACGATCCGAGTGCGCAGAAAATGCGCCGCGTGGTCGAACTGCTGCGCGAGCGTCTGCCCAAGGTCGAGATCGAGGGCGAAATGCACGCTGACACCGCGTTGAATCCGGACGTGCGCGCGCAGCTGTTTCCGAATTCGCGCCTGACCGGCTCGGCCAACGTGTTCGTCTGCCCGAACATGGATTCGGCCAATATCGCGTTCAACATCACGCGGGTGATGACCGACGGCGTCGTGCTCGGTCCGATCCTGATGGGCCTGTCGAAGCCGGCACACGTGCTGACGCCGGCCGCGACCGTGCGGCGCGTCTACAACATGACCGCGCTCGCCTGCGTCGAGGCGCAGATTCGCGAGCAGGCGGCCAAGCTGAGTGGCTGAGTGGCTGAGCGGCCTAAGGCGAGATGCGCACGCGATTGCTCGCACCGTCGAGATCGCGGTTCAAGGTCAGCCACAATTCGCCGGCGTCGGCGCGCACGGACGGAAAATAATCCGCGTCCTGCACCAGCGCGGTGCCGTTCAACGTCACCGTAGCGGGCAATGCAGCTCCCGCATAGCCGCGCACGATGAGCAGCGGATGCCGCAGTGAACCGCTGCCGACAGCGATGTTCGCATCGAGCTGGTTGGCGGCCGCCTCGAAGGTCAGCGCGCCGTAGACGGCGTCATAGCCCGCTGGTTGCAGCGTCGTCGGTGTCGCATCGCCGATGCCGGCCGGTCCGCTGCCGGCGACGCTGCCGATCGTCGCGCTGAGCGCCAGGCTCTGGATCGTCTCCACTTGCGCGACTTCGGCGCCGACCGGATCGGACGACTGCGTGCCGAGCACGATGTACGTCGAGTAGCTCTTTTTCGGCCAGCCCGCCGCCATCGGATCGCCCGGCAGTGCGGTGCCGTCGGCGCTGCCGCCGTATTCGGCATTGCCGCGGATGCGGTATTGCTGCTGGCCGAGAAAGCCGAAATTGGTGCCCCAGGCCAGCCGCGCGTTCTGCGTCGCCGATCCGACGCCGATCTCGTAGTTGATCGACTGGTACGGCCAGTTGTAGTCGCACGGCATCAGGTAGTCGCCGGGGCAACCTTCGGTATCGGCGCTGGTATGACTCCAGAGGTCCTGACCCCAATAGCCGCCGGCATCCTGCTGCGTTATCGTCTGCGTCTGCACGAGACCCATCGTCGCATCGACGCTGCTGGTCCACACAGCGGCATAAGGAATCGTATTCGGCCGGTTCCAGCTCCATGCGCTGGAGAACGTGACCGGATCGGTCGCGCTGGTGAACGCGTAGTAGTCGCCCCAGGCGACGCCAGCGATGGTTGCGCGGGCCGCGTCGCTGCCGGCGCCATCGATGCGCAGCTGCCCGTACGGCGCGCGCGAGTCGTCTTCGAGGCGGTTGGCCGGCACCGCGGAAAGATCATAGGTGATCGACCACAACGGATGGTCGCGGCCGCTGGAGAAGACCCAGTCGATCGTCACCGGGAGATCGTATTCCTGCGCCGGCGCATCGCTCGTGCAGTAGCGCGGATAGTTCTGCGTGAAGCGGAAGATCGCGTGATGGCGACCCTCGAAGACGCGCTCGAAATGCCCCGGCGTGAAGTGCCCGAGACTCGAAGAATCGATGTTGGTGCAATGCGAAGCGTCGTCGTAGGGGTGCGAAACGACATAGCCGAAGCCGCCGACGCCGTCGCCGGTCGCCTGCACGATGCGTGTCGCGCCGGCCGCTTGATAGCGGAACTCGCGCAGTTCGCCGCCGTGCGTGCCGTCGTTGCCGACGCCGCCGTCGTTGTGCGCGAGCACGGCGACGCGCGGCTGGTTCGCGCTGTCCTGCCAGCTGAAGCGGTCGCCGGCGAGCCCATCGATCGCCACGTCGTGATCGATGAGCAGTCCCGCCACGGGCGGCGCACCGCTGCCGTCGAAGCCGCTGGCGAAAATCGCATCCGATGGCGTTGCAGGGAGCGAGATATCATCGATGTAGAGCGTCGGCTGGGTGCCGTCGGCATCGCTCTGGATGTCGATGCGGTCGTAGCTTCCGAGCGCGCTGAAGACCGCGATCGACGCGAGCGGTACGTCGACTTCGCGCCATGCGTTCGCGGCCGGCGCACCGCCGTCGATGTAATCGTCGAGCGCGACGCTGGCGAGCGTGCCGGCAGTGCTGTTCTGCAGAAACAGCGTCAGTTGCTGGCCGCCCGTATCGCCGCCGTGGATCCACAGGCGCAGGCTCGGATGATCGGCGAACGCGAGCGGTCCGCCGTTGTGGAAGAACGACACCGCGTTGTAGTCGTCGCCGGCAAGACTGATCGACAGACTGCCGCCGTGCACCGGCGCAGGATTGGCGAAGTCGCTGCCGCCGCCATAGGAATAATCCTGGAAGCCGTTCTGCAGCGCGTCGTCGTAGACGAGCAGATCGCTCGCGTGAGCGTGCGTCGCCGCTGCGGCGAGCGCGGCGACGACGGTACATTGAAAAGCTCGGTTCGTACGCATGGGTCCCCCGTCGATTCGTTCGTGCACGAAGCCGCCGTGCTGTCGTGCACCCTCAGCAACTTCACTCGCCAGCGCCGCTGCCGGCGCGCGTCGTCGCGGCTAATCCAAGAATGCGCCGCGCACGGCATCGAGCAGCGGGTCGCGCTGCCCCGGCGGAAGGCCGGCCAAGTGGCCCTGGCTGATCGTCCAGATGATGGTGCCGCCGAAACCCTGCGCACGCACCAGCGCACCCTTCTCGCCGATCGATTGCGCATCCTCGTAGCTGACGAAGGTGCAGGCGTTGCTGCCGAGCGGCGCAATCGACGACAGATACGGCACGCGCGCGGTCGTGTCGAACACGTAGGTCGAGGGCGTGTAGTAATTTTCGATGATGTTCGCATAGCTCATCGTGCCGTCGCCGGCGGCGATGCTGCCGCCGTCCTGATGCGGCGCGGTGACGCCTTGCCAGCAGTAGCCGTAGAACGCGGTGCCGGCGCCGAGCTTGCCGGCCGGCACGCCGGACGCGAGATAGAATGCGAGGCTGCTGGCGACCGACGACGGCGTGTTCGGCGTCTCGCCTTGCAAGGCCGAGTTGTGCCAGCTCTGCCAGCCGTCCCAGGGGCCGGCCATGTCGTAGGTCATCACGTCGATGCGGTCGAACAGCGGCGCGATCTGGCCCCAGAAAGGGTCGGGCGTATCGGCGGAGTTGGAGTTCACCCAGTTCACCGGCACGCTCAGCAACATGCCCGGGCGCGCGCTGCGCAGCGCCACGGCGAGTGCCTGGAAGTCCGGCCGGTCGCCGGCGTCGAGCGGCTCCCAATCGAGGTCGAGGCCGTCGAAGCCGAATGCGTCGAGCGTGCTCAAGAGGTTGGCGACGAAAGTGTCGCGGTGCGCGGCCGACGCAGCGCCCTGCCAGCCGTCGATCTCGCCGGCGCCGCCGACCATCAGCAGGGCCTTGCGTGCGGCCGCGTGCGCGGCATCGACCGCGGCCTGCGCCCAGATCGGTCCGGCGACCGTGTCGATGTCGAAATCGGTGGTCAGGCCGCCGTCGGCGAGCGGCCGTGCGCGGCCGACCATCAAATGGGTGACGGCGCTGAAATCGACTTCATCGATCGGGTAGAGGTCATGCTCGTATCCGACGTAGTAGCCGGCGACCCAGCGCGGCGATTCGAAGCCGCTGGCAAAGATCGCATCGTTGGCCGACTGGCCTGCATGCACGCCGTCGCCGGCGAGCGCGCAGGCACAGGAAAGGGCGAGCTTGGGCAACTGGCGCATGGGTTCCCCGCGTGCTGGTGAGCGGGACTGTATACGCGATAGCGCGGCCGGAACCGCCATCCCACCACACTTTCGCGGTGTTCGCACGGCTGTGCAGCATGCAGTTGTCGCGCCGGCCTACTAAACTTGGCCTCCCTTGCGACGGCGTGGACGCCGTCCGCGGCAACAATGCAGCGCGCCCGCACGCTGCCTCCGAGAGAAGTGCATGAACCAGCTCAACGATATCCTCGACCAGGACCTCGATCCCGCCGAGACGCAGGAATGGACCGACGCGTTGAAGGGCGTCATCAACGCCGACGGCACCGGTCGCGCGCATTACCTGCTCGAGCGCATGGTCGACGAGACGCGGCGCGCCGGCGGCTACCTGCCGTTCGACATGACGACCGAATACGTCAACACGATCCCGCCGCAGCTGGAAGCGCGCACCCCGGGCGATGCGACGATGGAATGGCGCATCCGCTCGCTGATCCGCTGGAACGCGATGGCGATGGTCGTGCGCGCGAACCGCAAGCCGGGCGACCTAGGCGGTCACATCGCCAGCTTCGCCTCGTCGGCGACCCTGTACGACGTCGGCTTCAACCACTTCTGGCGCGCGCCGAGCGAGAACCATCCCGGCGACCTGGTGTTCCATCAGGGTCATTCGAGCCCAGGCGTGTACGCGCGCTCGTTCCTCGAAGGGCGCATCGACGAGGAACAGCTCGACCATTTCCGCATGGAAGTCGCCGGTCGCGGCAAAGGCTTGTCCTCGTATCCGCATCCGTGGCTGATGCCGGACTACTGGCAGGTGCCGACGGTGTCGATGGGCCTGGGCCCGCTGCAGGCGATCTACCAGGCGCACTTCATGAAGTATTTGGAGAACCGCGGCCTGATCGCGCCGAGCAACCGCAAGGTGTGGTGCTTCATGGGCGACGGCGAGTCGGACGAACCCGAATCGCTCGGCGCCATCTCGCTGGCCGGCCGCGAGGGCCTGGACAACCTGATCTTCGTGATCAATTGTAACCTGCAGCGTCTGGACGGTCCGGTGCGCGGCAACGGCAAGATCATCCAGGAACTGGAAGGCGTGTTCCGCGGCGCTGGCTGGAATGCGCTCAAGGTGGTCTGGGGCAGCTACTGGGATCCGCTGCTCGCGCGCGACACCAAGGGCGTGCTGCGCAAGCTGATGATGGAAACCGTCGACGGCGAATACCAGAACTGCAAGGCGTTCGGTGGTGCGTACACGCGCGAGCACTTCTTCGGCAAGTATCCGGAGACTCGCGAACTCGTCGCGAACCTTTCCGACGACGACATCTGGCGCCTCAACCGCGGCGGCCACGATCCGCACAAGGTGTACGCGGCATATCACGAAGCGGTCAACACCAAGGGCCGGCCTACGGTGATCCTGGCCAAGACCGTGAAGGGCTACGGCATGGGCGCGGCGGGCGAATCGCAGAATCCGACGCATCAGCAGAAGAAGCTCGACAACGAGGCCGTGCGCGCATTCCGCGACCGCTTCAACATCCCGGTCGCCGACGACAAGGTCGACGAGGTGCCGTATTACCATCCGGGCAAGGACTCGCCGGAAGTGCAGTACCTGATGGAGCGGCGCAAGGCGCTCGGCGGCTTCCTGCCGCAGCGGCGCTCCAAGAGTGCCTCGATCGTGGTGCCGGAGCTGGCGGCGTTCGAGCAGATCACCAAGGGCAGCGGCGAGCGCGAAATTTCGACCACGATGGCCTTCGTGCGCGGCATCAACCTGCTTCTGCGCGACAAGCAGGTCGGTCCGCGCATCGTGCCGATCGTCGCCGACGAGGCGCGTACGTTCGGCATGGAGGGCATGTTCCGCCAGATCGGTATCTACGCGCCGTTCGGGCAGAAGTACAAGCCGGTCGATGCCGACCAGCTAATGTACTACCGCGAGGACCAGAAAGGCCAGGTGCTGCAGGAAGGCATCAGCGAGCCGGGCGCGATGAGCGCGTGGATGGCCGCGGCGACCAGCTATTCGGTCAGCGACGTGGCGATGCTGCCGTTCTACATCTACTACTCGATGTTCGGCTTCCAGCGCATCGGCGATCTCGCCTGGGCGGCCGGCGACATGCGTGCGCGCGGTTTCCTCGTCGGCGGCACCGCCGGCCGTACGACCTTGAACGGCGAAGGCCTGCAGCACGAGGACGGCCACTCGCATCTGCTCGCCGGCGCGATCCCGAACTGCCGCGCGTACGATCCGACGTTCTCCTACGAGATCGCGGTGATCCTGCAGGACGGCTCGCGCCGCATGCTGCAGGAGCAGGAAGACGTCTACTACTACGTCACCGTGATGAACGAGAACTACGCGCACCCCGACATGCCGGCCGGCGCCGAAGCCGACATCATCAAGGGCATGTACCTGTTCCGGGATTCGGGAATCGGGAATGGGGAATCGGGCAAGGGCAAGACCAAAGCCAAGAACATTCCGACCGTGCAGTTGCTCGGGTCGGGCACGATCCTGCGCGAGGTGATCGCTGCGGCCGAACTGCTCGACAAGGAATTCGGCGTCGCGTGCGACATCTGGTCGTGCCCGAGTTTCTCCGAACTGCGCCGCGACGGCTTCGACGCCGAGCGCTGGAACCGCCTGCATCCGATGGACAAGTCGCCGCGCAAGGCACATGTGGCCGCGTGCCTCGAAGAGCGCGCCGGTCCGGCGATCGCCGCGACCGACTACGTGCGCGAGTACGCCGACCAGATCCGTGCGTTCATGCCGAATGGCAAGCGCTACACCGTGCTCGGCACCGACGGTTTCGGCCGCAGCGACACGCGTGCAAATCTGCGCGCGTTCTTCGAAGTCGACCGCTACTGGATCGCGCACGCGGCGATCGCTGCGCTCGCGGCCGAAGGCAAGATGAATCCGGAAGACGTCGCGCGCGCGATCAAGCAGTGGAAGCTCGATCCGGAGAAGCCGAATCCGCTCACGGTTTAGGTCGCGCTCAAGCGTTCGCTAGGGAACAGTGAACACGAAAGCTGGGAAAGATTGAACACGAAGGACGCGAAGAACACGAAGGAAGCGCATCGGTCTGTTTTTCTTGTTCGTGTCCTTCGTGTTGCGTCTTGGCTTTCTTCTCGATCGATTCCGCAGCATTCTTTGCTGTGCCGGTCGCTCCGGTGGATCGGACAAAGCCACTTCCGCGGATGCCTCAGCAGATATGATTTCCCTATATCGCGTCGCTTTTCTTGCTGCGTCTTTTGCGCTGCTGCTCGCCGCATGCGCGTCCACACCGCGCAGGTCTAATGAAGCGCCGAAGATCGGCCACGTGTTCGTCCTCGTGCTCGAAAACCAGCCGTTCGGCACGACCTTCGGTGCGCAGTCGCCGGCGCCGTATCTTGCGCGCGAGCTGGTGCCGCAAGGTGCGTTGCTGCGGCAGTACTTCGGTATCGGGCATCTCAGCCTCGGTAACTACATCGCGATGGTCAGCGGGCAGGCGCCGAATCCGGCGACGCAGGCCGATTGCGGCGTGCTCAACGAATTCGTTGCCAGCGGCCCGATGAACGTCGACGGCCAGCTGCCTGGCGAGGGCTGTGTCTACCCGACCTCGGTGAAGACGCTCGCCGACCAGCTCGACGCGGCCGGGCATTCCTGGAAAGGCTACATGGAAGACATGGGCCGCGATCCCTCGCGCGAACCGGCGGCCTGCGGCCGCGTCGCGATCGGCGCGAATGACGTAACCAACCGCGCGGTCGCTAACGATCAGTACGCCGACAAGCACAATCCCTTCATCTACTTTCATTCGGTCATCGACGACGAGCAGCGCTGCGAGCGACACGTCGTCAATCTCGACGCGCTCGGCGGCGATCTGCAGAAGATCGAGACGACGCCGAACTATGCGTTCATTACGCCGAATCTGTGCAACGACGGCCACGATGTGCCGTGCAAGAACGGCGATCCGGGTGGTCTCGTGTCGGCCGACGCGTTCCTGCGCGCGTGGGTGCCGCGCATCGTGGAATCTGCGGCGTTCAAGCAGGACGGGCTGCTCGTGATCACCTTCGACGAAGGCATGCTCGACAGCAGCGCCTGCTGCGGCGAGCGCGACCTTCCCGGCGGCAAGCCCGCTGGTCTCGATGGTCCCGGCGGCGGTCGCATCGGTGCGTTGCTGCTGTCGCCGCAGATCAAGCCGGGCACCGTGTCGGACGTGCCGTACAACCACTATTCGCTGCTGCGCTGGATCGAGGACAATTTCAAACTGGCGCATCTGGGATACGCCGGAGCGGCCGGACTCGCTCCGTTTGGTGCGGACGTGT